>JAEEGJ010002443.1_pt1 | contig 96756 bp, 82 predicted proteins | sample 8958761 | NCBI WGS metagenome assembly JAEEGJ01 (sample SAMN16246546, study PRJNA631951) | gut metagenome | biome: gut microbiome; feature: rumen; material: RS-attached | host: Bos | place: Iran: Karaj | collected 2018-10 | reverse complement strand
GTTCAATTATCCATAAAAAACCTTTCCTTATTATTAGACGCGTAAAGATCCCTTAATATCACATTAAAAAAATTGTTTTTTCACAATTAGTTGTTTCACAGCAAATTATAATGCATTTGCAATCCATCTTAGATTTTTGGCAAATTTTTTGCATTGGGAATGCGGCGGATTGGATGAAACGTGCAGTTCCGCTCTTTAAGTGTGTAAGTAAGTAATTGAAAATAAATATAATATGGAAAACAATCAAGAAGAAAAACTTCAAGAGGAACAAGTGCATAATCCTGAAGTGAATGAACAGGTAGAGGGAAATACTGACAATTTGTCTGAAAAAGAAGAGAATACTGACAAAAACAGAAAAAATATTTTTTCAAGAAAAAAAGACAAAGACAAGTCGAAAGTGCAGGAATTGGAAAAGGAAATCGAGCAGATGAAAGCCGAAAAGGCCGAACTGAACGATCGTTTTCTGCGTCTTTTCTCAGAATTCGACAACTACAAAAAACGTGTCAGCAAGGAAAAGTTGGATTTGATTGCCACCGCTTCCGAAAAGGTGCTGGTGAGCCTTTTACCCGTTATCGATGATTTCGAACGTGCTATTGCCGCCAACGAAAAAGCGGATAATATCGATTCCATCAAAGAGGGGTTCAATCTGATTTACAACAAGTTGGTTCAGATGATGAAACGTTTCGACGTGGAAGAAATCCAAGCCAAAGGCGAAGAGTTCAATACCGATTTCCACGAAGCGGTGACCCATTTTCCGGCTCAAAAAGAGGAGGACAAAGGCAAGGTGATTGACGTGACGGAAAAGGGCTACAAGCTGAAAGACAAAGTTATCCGTTACGCAAAAGTGGTTGTAGGACAGTAAAAAGGAGACTGAAGTATGGAAAAGAGAGATTACTACGAGGTGCTGGGTGTCACGAAAGAGGCCTCGGCCGACGAGATAAAAAAGGCCTACCGTAAGATGGCCATGAAGTACCACCCCGACCGTAACCCGGGCGACAAAGAGGCGGAAGAGAAGTTCAAGGAGGCGGCTGAAGCGTATGATGTGCTGAGCAACCCCGACAAGAAGGCGCGTTACGACCAGTTCGGTCACGCCGGCATGGGCAACCAAGCCAGCGACTTCTCAGGCATGAACTTCAACGACATTTTCAGCCATTTCGCCGACATTTTCGGTGGCGGATTCGGCGGCGGATTCAGCGGATTCAGCGGCTTTGGTGGTTTCGGTGGCGGACAAGGACAGCAACGGCGCGTGCGTCGTGGCGGCGATATCCGCATCAAAGTAAAACTTACCTTGGAAGAGGTGGCCGCACCGGTCGAGAAAAAGGTGAAAATCAACAAACAGGTGGAGTGCCCGCATTGTCATGGCACCGGCGCCAAGGATCCGGGCAGCGTCACCACCTGCCCCGACTGTCACGGCAGCGGTCAGGTGGTCCGCCAACAGCGCAGCATGTTCGGCATTATCCAACAAGCCACGGTCTGTCCGAAATGCGGCGGCAACGGCGAGATCATCAAAGATCCTTGTCCGCACTGCCACGGCAACGGCACGATATCGGGCGAGGAGATTATCACCATCAACATCCCGGCGGGTGTCGATAACGGCATGCAGATGACGGTGCCCCAAAAGGGACACGCGGCGCAGCGCGGCGGCGTGAACGGCGACCTGCTTGTCGTCTTCGAAGTGGCCGACCACGACATCTTCGAGCGCGATGGTAACAATTTGTACCTCAACTACTATATCAGCATTCCTCAGGCCGCGTTGGGCGCATCTGTGGAAATCCCGACATTGACAGGCAAAGCCAAGATCAAGATCGCCGCGGGCACACAAAGCGGTCAGATCCTGCGTCTGCAAGGAAAGGGTCTGCCGCAGGTCAACTCGCGCATCGTCGGCGACCTCATCGTCAACGTCAATGTCTGGACCCCGAAATCCCTGACCAAGGAAGAAAAGGCGATGTTAGAGCAATTGAGCACGCACGAGAACTTCGTGCCGAAGCCGGGCAAGAACGACAAGAGCGTCTTTAGCCGAGTACGACAGTTCTTCCAATAATTTTTATGAAACTGTTTCAAGAAATGCAGAAAGGTGCGGAAACTAAAAGAATTTCCGCACCTTTCTGCATTTTCCCATTATTTCCGCATTATTTCCGCCATAAGTTTATTGATGCCGCCAGGCACCCGTATAATCCTGCGGTTTCGGTGCGCAGCCGGCGGTCGCCTAATTTGACCTCCATGTATCCAGCCTCGCGGGCCGCGGAAATCTCTTCCGGACTGAAGTCCCCTTCCGGTCCGATTAACAAAATCATTTCGGAATAGTTGCGTGGGGTATTGACCAACTGATGTTGATTATTCTCATCGCACCAGGCAATGAACTTATCTGCCTGTGTATCTTTGTTTTGCTGGATAAAAACCGAGAATTTCATCATCTTGAGTGGCGGTAGCCAGGTGGTTTGCGATTGTTTCAGCGCAGCCACGGCCAACCGTTGCAACCGTTCTAAGTTGAGGTGCGTGCGCTCGGAATGGTCGCACTGCAGGAACGTCAGCGAACAAATGCCGATTTCGATGGCTTTCTCCAACAGCCATTCCATGCGGTCGGCATTTTTGGTGGGAGCCACGGCTAAATGCAAGCCATTGTGAGTGAGGAGGTTGTCGGTAATATGCTGACGAATCTCCAGCAGACACTTTTTCGGGTGTGCTTCAGCGACGACGGCTTCAGCCAAGTGTCCGCAACCGTCCGTGACACGCACCACATCACCCTCGCGATGGCGCATCACACGAACGCAATGTTCTGATTCTTCGTTGCTTAGGGTGACGAAGGGTTGGGATATATCGGGGGAGTAGAAGTAATGCATAGGTGATTTCTTTATTGTGCATCGGACGTATGCGATACGTCCCTACGATTCTTTTTCGGACAGTTCCATCCACCGATCGGTCTTTTCGTCTAACAGCTGGTTGAGTTCATTGTAACGCTTACCCCATTCGGCGAAGTCCTCGGGCGTGCCTTTGCCCATCGCCATCTTCTCCTCGAGAATCTTCTTCTCGATTTCCATATTGGCGATGTCGGTCTCCAAGGATTCTAACTCGCGTTTCTCTTTGTAAGTCAGCTTGTTGGGTTGTGGTGTGCGTTGGGGTTTCACCGGCTCGGGACGGGCGGCCTTCTCGATCCGCTTTTGGATGCGCCGTTCCTTCTCACGCTGCTGCCGGTAATCTTCGTAATTACCCCAACAGTCGCGGATGACGCCGTCGCCCTCGAACACGAAGAGGTGATCGACTAACTTGTTCATCAGCCAGCGGTCGTGGGAGACGATGAGCAGACAGCCCTCGAAATTGCCGAGGAAGTCCTCCAGCAGGTTCAGCGTGTCGATGTCGAAGTCGTTGGTGGGCTCGTCGAGGATGAGGAAATTTGGGTTTTTGAGCAACGTGATGAGTAGGTGGAGCTTCCGCTTCTCGCCGCCGCTGAGGTCGTCGTAGTAGGTGTACTGCAGACTGTACGGGAATCCGAAATGGTTTAAGAAGTTGCTGGCACTCATATAGTTGCCATTATCCATCCGGATGACTTCGGCGTGCTCCTTCACCAACTCCAGAACAATCTTGTTGCCGGCGTATTCCATCCCGTTCTGCGAGAAGTAGCCGAACTTGATGGTCTGTCCGGGGGTGATTTTGCCGCCGTCGGGAATCACCTCGCCCATAATCATCTTTAGGAAGGTGCTCTTGCCGGAGCCGTTCTTGCCCACGATGCCGCACTTTTCCCCCTTCTTGAAGATGTAGGAGAAGTCCTTGACGATTGTCTGGTCGGGATAGGCGAAATCCAGATGGCTGATTTCCAATATTTTGTGTCCAATTCGCTCGGCCTGCACTTTGAAGCCTTCGGGGGCGGCTTCACTGCGCACGCTCACCGCCTCCTGCAGTTTCTCGAAGTTGTTAATGCGGGCGCGGGCTTTGGAGGTGCGGGCCTGCGGGGAGGTGTGCACCCACGCGAGCTCCTTGCGATAAAGTTGCCGCAATTTCTCCTGTTCGGCGGCGGCGTTGGCCAACCGCTCGGCTTTTTTCTCCAAGAAGTAGTCGTATTTGCCCCGATAATGGTACAGGTTACCGTTGGAAAGCTCGAAAATGTCGTTGCAGACGCGGTCGAGGAAGGAGCGGTCGTGGGTGACCATCAGCAGGGTGATGTTGGCGGTGGAGAGGTAGTTCTCCAACCATTCAGTCATCTCGATGTCGAGGTGGTTGGTGGGCTCGTCGAGGATGAGCAGGTCTGTGTCGGCGATGAGCGTTTTGGCGAGCGCGGCCTTCTTCCGCTGACCGCCGGAGAGTTCGCCCACGTTCTTCAGCACATCGTTAATGCCGAACTTTGACAGAATCTCCTTCACCTTCGATTCGTAGTCCCAAGCTTGCAGCCGGTCGAGGTCGGAGATGGCCTTCTCCATGCGCTCCTGTGGCACGGTTTGCCCGTTCTCCATCAGCGTCACGCAGGTTTCGTACTCTTTAATCGCCTCGAAAACAGGTGTTTGCGTGTCAAAAAGGGTATCCAGTACCGAACTGTCGTCGTTGAAGTCATCGCGTTGCGGCAAATACGAAACCACAATATCGTTGCGGATGATGACCTGCCCCTCGTCGGGGGTGTCGAATCCGGCTATGATATTGAGGAGCGTGCTTTTCCCCGTGCCGTTGCGGGCGATGAGGGCGCTTTTCTGTCCCTTCTCCAGACCGAACGTGACCTGGTGGAAGAGTTCCTTCTCGCCCACGGACTTGGAGACTTTATCGACGGTGAGATAGTTCATCGTTTTTAATTGTCCGTATTATTTGAGGACACAATAGTGCAGAAATTTCGGGTATCGTTAATGTGTAGGGGCGAATAATTATTCGCCCCTACAATCAATAATCCTATTTCGCGGCAATGACCTCAATTTCGACCATCACGCCTTTGGGGAGGTCGCGCACGGCGAAGGCGGCGCGGGCGGGCGGGTTGGAGGGGAAGCGGGTCGCATAGACCTCGTTCATCGCGCCGAAGTTGGCGATGTTGCTGAGCAGACAGGTGGTCTTCACCACGTTGTCGAAGGTGTAGCCGGCCTCGTCGAGGATGGCGGCGATGTTCTTCATCACCTGCTCGGTTTGGGCGGTAATACCCTCAGGCACAGTGCCGTCGGCGGGATTCACGGGAATCTGGCCGGAGATGAACAACATTCCGTTGGCTTCAATAGCTTGGCTGTACGGCCCGATGGCGGCCGGTGCATTGTTGGTATGGATGACTTTCTTCATAATGGTAAAAATTTGAAAGCGCAAAGATAGCATTTTTGTGGAGTGGATTTTTTCATCAACAAAAAAAAGCGAATAAACCGAAAAATCGTATATTGCACGGCTTTTTAAATTAAGAGGTAGAAGGTTTTGAAATAAGAGATAACTAATTATAAACGTATGAGTTATAAAAGTTTCGAAATAAAACTGGCAACGATGGTTTGTGCACTGCTGATGGTTTTCGCGTGCCAAAACGGGTTTGCTCAGGCAACAGAAACGGCCGAGGCGGATAATGTGGAAGCGGTAGCTGAAGCGGCACAAGAGGAAGTGTTCGACGCCGGTCCTTTCATCATAGAGCACGTCATCGACAGCTATGGATGGCACATTTGCGGCAGTGGCGAAAAAAGTGTCACCATCCCGCTGCCTGTCATTCTCTTTGACGAGGGCCGCCCCGTGGTCTTCCTGTCCAACAAATTCCACCACGGCGAGGCCGCCTACAATGGCTATGCCATGGGTTGGGAGGAAAACACCAAAGGCCGTATCGTCAAACTCGAGGGCAACTATTCCGACTACACCGGTCACCTTGAAGAGGGTGAAGCTTACGCGAACCACGTCTGCAAGTGGGACATCTCCATCACCAAGAACGTCTGTGCCCTGCTCATTTCTATCATCTTGATAACCTGCATTTTCCTGTCCGTGGCAAAACGTTACCGCGAGCATCCCGATGAGGTGCCGAGCGGTTTGCAGGCTCTCGTGGAACCGCTCATCGTGTTCATCCAGGACGAGGTAATCACCCCGTCATTGGGCAAAAACTCCAACAAATACGCGCCTTATCTGCTCACGCTGTTCTTCTTCATTTTCCTGAACAACATGCTGGGCATTGTTCCAATTTTCCCGGGCGGCGCGAACCTCACCGGAAACATCGCCGTTACCGGCATTTTGGCGCTCATCACCTTTTTCGTGACCACCTTCTCCTCCGGCAAAGAGTATTGGAAAGACATCTTCAACACGCCCGGAGTGCCGTGGTGGCTGAAGGTTCCGCTGCCACTTATGCCGTTGGTGGAGACCATCGGTATCTTCACGAAGCCGTTTGTGTTGATGGTGCGACTTTTCGCCAACATCACTGCCGGCCATATCATCACACTGGCGTTTGTCTCGCTGATATTCATCTTCGGTCAGATGAACCCGGTCATCGGCTGGGCTGTCTCGCCGGTTTCCATTTTCTTCTACATCTTCATGGGTCTGATGGAGCTTCTGGTGGCGTTCATTCAGGCGTTCGTGTTCACGTTGTTAAGCGCGATGTACATCGGCATGGCCATCGGTGAGGAGGAACACGAAGAGAAAACAGCAATGGTGGAAGCTTAAACAGTTGAACTTTGAACTTTGAACCAATAGATAGTAACCCTTTTTAATCACTTAAATATCAAACTATTATGTCAAGTTTAGCAGTATTATTGACAACGTTGTTGCAAGCAGCTGGCGCAGGTCTCGGCATCGGAAAATTGGGTGCTGGTATCGGTGCTGGTCTGGCCGCTATCGGTGCCGGTATCGGTGTGGGTAACATTGGTAAAGATGCCATGTCCGCCATCGCCCGCCAGCCCGAAGTGTCCGGCGACATCCGTACGAACATGATTATCGCAGCCGCCCTGGTTGAGGGTGTTGCGCTGTTCGCCACCGTGGTGTGCCTGCTCATCGCTGTCGCAAAGTAATGAACGGAAAAGTTCCTTCGCGGTTGGCGGAGGAACTTTCCTTTTTAGTTGTAAATCAAAAAATTAAACATATATGGAATTGATAAAACCCTCATTCGGACTCATCTTTTGGATGCTCATCGGATTTGGCATTCTTTTCTTCATTTTGGCGAAATTCGCATGGCCGATCATCACCAACGGCATCGCTTCTCGCAACAAAAAGATTGCCGACCAGTTGGAGGAGGCTGCCAAAATTCACGAAGAGATGCAGTCTTTAAATAAAAAGCATGATGAGATGATGGCGCAGGCCAAAAATGAGCGCGATGCACTTCTCGCCGAGGCCCGCAAGGTGAGCGAGGAGATGTACGAGAAGGCCAAACTCAAAGCTTCTGCCGAAAGCCAGGCGATGATTGAGGATGCCAAGAAGGCTATTTACTTCGAGAAGATGAAGGCCATCACCGATGCCAAGAACGCCATTGCCAATTTCTCCATTGACATCGCCCAGAAGGTGATTACCGAAGAGCTGAAAGACCGCGAAAAGCAGGAAGCTCTCGTGGAAAAATGGCTTGAAGATTGCCATTTCAACTAATTTTGTATTTTTGCACTTTAATTTTTATCACTTAAATAGTATTATTCAAATGAAAAAACTATCCGTATTATTGGTAACAGCCGCATTGCTTGCTTGCAATGTCTCTTTCGCCCAAGACAAGGAGAAAACGGAAGAGGAAGGCTACATCTTCAAAATCACGAAAGAGTTGCCCGTCACTTCTGTCAAGGACCAGAACCGTGCCGGCACATGCTGGTGCTACTCCGGTCTGGCATTCCTCGAATCCGAACTTCTCCGTATGGGAAAAGGCGAGTATGACCTTTCGGAAATGTACATTGTGGCAAACACTTACAATGACAGAGCCAAGGCAGCCGTCCGTATGCACGGCGACGTTTCTTTCTCACAAGGCGGTTCTTTCTACGATGTGATTTACGGTATGAAGGCGTTTGGTCTGGTGCCTGAAGCTGAAATGCGTCCGGGTGCTGCATACGGTGACACACTTTCTGACCACGGCGAGCTTTCCGACATCACCGATGCTATCGTGGATGCCATCGCCAAGAAAGAGCACAAAAAACTGCAATGCGATGCCAACGGCAATCCCCTTTGGCTGAAGGCCATCTCCGCTGTCCATGAGATTTACCTCGGCCAATGTCCGAAGGAATTCTCCTACAAAGGCGTGACCTACACCCCGCAATCCTTCTACAACTCACTGGGTCTCAATCCTGATGACTATGTTTCCATCACTTCCTACACGCATCATCCTTTCTACGAGAAATTCGTGCTGGAAATCCAAGACAACTGGCGTTGGGGTCAGTCTTACAATGTGCCGTTGGATGAAATGATGCAGATTTTCGACTATGCTATCGACAATGGTTACACCATCGCTTGGGGTTCCGACGTTTCCGAACCCGGTTTCCGCAACAACATCAAGAACGGTTTCTGCGTTCTTCCCGACCTCGAGGCTAAAGCTCAGGTTGGCAGCGACATGGCTCACTGGACTGGTTTGACCACCACTGAGCGTAACAAGGAGTCTCAGACCAAGCCCACGCCGCAACGCTGGGTCACTCAAGCCGAGCGTCAAGCCGCTTATGACAACTGGGAGACCACCGATGACCATGGTATGTTAATTTACGGTAAAGCCACCGACCAAATGGGCAACGAGTACTACATGGTGAAGAATTCTTGGGGCAAATACGGAAAGTATGACGGTATGTTCTATGTTTCTAAAGCATTCGCCCGCTACAAAACCATGAACATCCTCGTCCACAAGGATGGTATCCCGAAAGACATCAAGAAGAAATTAGGTATTAAATAAATCTGATTTTTCTTGTTAACCATTGTAGGGGCGAATAATTATTCGCCCCTGCGTTTTTTTAATCGGTGTCTATTCCGAAAAAACTGTATTTTTGCCGCTGCAAAGTGGTGAAGGATTTTCGTTGTAAAATCCTGAGAGGGAAACAGGTGCGAATCCTGTACAGTACCCGCTGCTGTGAGTTTCATCCAACGGAACCGTAACAATGCCACTGTCGGAAGATGGGAAGGCACGGTTTCGGAAACGAGTCAGAAAACCTGCCACGGTGTGTTGTTATCGCTTCGGGAAGTAGGCGGATGCAAAAGTAATCACCATCCTTTCCCAATGTCCCGAGACATATTGTCAAACCAAAATGCCGAGGATTATGCGTTTGTGGAACTTTTTGAAAATTAATGTTTTATTGATGATTTTATTGCCTCTGTTAGGGGCATCCTGTAATCGTCCGGGACCCGAACCGGAGCCAGAACCCCAGCCCGATGCTTACGCCAAAGGGATGTATATCCTGAACGAGGGGCTTTTCCAGCTGAACAACAGCACCTTGTCGTATTATGATTTCACGACGGGAAAACTCACCGAGAACATTTTCTTGGATGTCAATCACCGAGGATTGGGTGATGTAGGCAACGATTTGCAACGTTATGGCTCGAAGCTGTACTGCGTGGTCAACAACTCCAACATCGTGGAGGTGATGGACTTCAGTACCACAAAGTCGCTGAAGACCATCAATCTGAATGGCAAGCAACCGCGCCGTCTCGCCTTTTTGGACGGCAAGGCATATATTTCCTGCTTCGATGGCGATGTAGTGCGTGTCGATACGGCCAGTCTGGAAATAGAGGCCTCCGTTCATGCTGGCCGCAACCCCGACGGCATCTGTGTCTGTAACGGCAAACTCTATGTCTGCAACTCCGGTGGTCTTGACTACCCGAATTACGGCAACACCGTTTCAGTCATCGATCCTGTCTCTTTCACTGTTACAAAGGACATCACAGTAGTTCTCAACCCAACCCGCGTGAAGGCCTACAACGATCGTTACGTCTATGTGGTCTCTAACGGCAACTACGGTGATGTGCCATATACTTTCCAAAAGATTGATTGTCAGACCGATGAAATAGTGAAAAGCTACGATCTTGAAGTTTACAATTTTGACATTTACCAGAATTTGGCATACATCTATTCCTACAATTTTTCCGCCATGACCTCTTGGATCAAGGTGCTGAATCTGGAAACGGACGAAGTGGTGAAAGAGCAGTTCATCAGCGACGGCACGCAGCTGCAGACACCTTACAACATCAAGGTAAACCCCTTGAACGGAGATGTTTATATCACCGATGCGGGTTCCTATACGGCCAACGGCGATGTCTATTGCTTTGACAGTAAGGGTAAAAAGAAATTCTCATTCGAGGCGGGGCTGTGTCCGGCATCGATGGTGTTCGACTTCGGCGAGCAGGATATCGCGAAAAAGTGACCCTTTTATATTAATGAGCAGCCGGCTATGGAATGAGTGGCCGGCTGAAACAGAAAAGGCGTCGCGGTTGTGGCGCCTTTTCTGAATTGCTATTACCGATGGTGAAGTTCTTCCTCCAACTGCTTGCGCTTTTTGCCGCTGAACCAAAGTCCATAAACCTCACTCACATTGCTGGCGGTGGTGAAGGCGTTAATGCTTTCTTGTTTCATCCAAGCCAGCAGTTCACTGAATTCTTCGTTGCCGAGCAGAACTTCGAGTTCGATGCTCTTTTCCCCGCTATAGCCGCCAATAACTTCGTAGAGCGTACACCCGCGGTGAAGATGGTTGACGATGAACTCACGAACCCGTTCGTAATCCTTCGACACGATGCAGACCCGTTTGCGTTTGCCTAAAGCGGCGGTAAAATAATCCACAACGAGTCCGTTGATCCAGGTGCCGATAAGACCGATGATGACCATGCGGAAAGGATTGATGAAGAAGGCGGTGCAACAGATCATGGCACCGGCGATACTCACTGAAGTTCCGATGTCGAAGTGCAGATACTTGTTCACGATCTTCGCGAGAATGTCCAGGCCGCCGGTGGAAGCGTTGATGCTGAACATCAGGGCTTGCGATGCGGAAAGCAGCAACACGAAGCAGCAAAGGTCAAACCAGGGGTCGCCCATCACGGAAGGCGTGCCGGTGACAGGGTTGGCGCTGGCGAGGTTCTGCCACGGATAAACCCAGTTCCAGAAGTCCGTCAACGGACCGAGAATCAATGCGGTGTAAACGGTCTTTGCGCCAAATTCATTACCTATCAGTATGAACGCCAAAATCAGCAGAAAGATGTTGATTCCCATAATCCATGTGCCTAAACTGCCGCCAAAAATATTGCTCAGCACGATACTCAAACCGGAAATGGTTCCGATAATCAGCTTGCTCGGAACGAGGAAATAATAGACGGCAGCGGCGGTCACCATCATACCCAACGTCATGATTACAAGCTCTTTCCAAAATTTAAACGTCCCCAAATAATGGATAAAATCGATGATTGATTCTTTGATTTTTATATTCATATATTTTACTGTTGAAAAATTTACACAATTGTGGTTTTTTGTGGCAAAAATACAAAAAACTCGTATGCTAAACGCACTCCCATCATATTTGAAAAAATCCTATCTTTGCCGCCGCAAAGTGGTGAGGGATTTTAGTCGCTAAAATCCTGAGAGGGAAACAGGTGCGAATCCTGTACAGTACCCGCTGCTGTGAGTTCCACAAAGAAGAACGGCAAGAAGTCACTGTCGAAAGATGGGAAGACGCTGTTCCGGAACGAGTCAGAAAACCTGCCATTTGCGTGTTGTTATCGCTTCGGGAGGTAGGCGGATGCAAAAGAGACCCTAATCGCGCTCTTCATTCCTTTTATGTTGTCCGAAGCATTTTGTCAAACCTGAATGCCGAGGATATGCGTTTATGGTGTTTTCTTGAAAAACTACAAACATATACCGATTTTTTTCGGTCCATTCCTCTATTCACAAATCACAATTCACTGATCACAATTAAACAAACAGTATAAATTATGAAGAAACTTTTATTTTTTTTCGGTTTATTGTGCATGATAAACCTGGCGTTTGCCCAGCAGACGGTGACGATTCACCAGAACGGGCATGATTTCCAAACGAGTGCGGTGCGTTCCGTCACCGACTATCCAGCTGAGAACATCCAGTTCTGGGTGGGCAGCGGAAACAACAGCATTGTGGCTGTGTTCCAATGGTGCCAGAATGAAACGATGGGCATCGCTTACGGCTACCGTTGGGATGGTTCAGCCACTGTTTACGATATGCTCACGGCTATTGATGCTGCTGACAGTCGTTTTACAATGGTGTTTGCCGGCACAACTTCCATCAACACCTATACATATCAAGATGATATGTATAATGAATATTTGGAAGATGCCGGTTGGCTGATGTACACGATAAACGGAAACTATTGTTCTGGTTTGTCGGATGCGCTGGTTAACAATGGTTATTTTGAAATGAATGAGTTTGGCGACTGCACCTTGCCCACCACGAATATCATTCCCGCCACTGATCCGAACGGCGGGACTCCCACCGATCCTGTCGATGCTTCCCTTCCTTTCAACCAAATTCTCTATTGGGTGGGAAACGGTTCCAACAGTGCCGAGTTCATCGTCAACTTCGCACAGCCTGACACGGCTTTCGCATGGGGTTACCGCTTCGATGGAACCACTACGGCACAAGCTATGGTGGATGCCATTGCCGCCGCTGACCCGCGTTTCTGGACGGAAGGTTCCCCTTCTCTTGGTGGCGACATCCATTTTGTTCTCGACAATGGCGACACGCTGGGGCTTTCTCCCGTTGATCCGAATGTCGGTTACAACTTCTGGTGGACCAACCTCAACGGCGTCAGTGCCGATGCCGGTGCAAGCAGCACGCTCCACAACGGAGATGTGTTCAAGTATGGTGATATGAACTCCGCCATCGGTTGGGATTTCCAATATGGTTATTATATGCAAGAGGCCTGGGTGAAAATGCCCACGCCCGTTACGCCTCCCGCAACTCCCGTTGAGCCCGACACTCTCTGCACGACCATCCATCCGCTGACTTACAACGAGGATTTCTCAAGCTACACTTCTGACCAAAGCATGCGTCCCTATTTCGCCAGTGCCCCGATTCCTGAGTGCTGGACCGTCTATAGCAATGGAACCGTCCATCATAGTGGTAATGGTACATCAACTGACGCGGATTATTTCGGTGGTGTGGGCTATTCCACCAGCACCAACAGCTTCGGTGCCATTGCGGCCAACGATGCCTTCTTCGCATTCATCGCTAGCCAGATTTATACTGGCAACAACACCAATTATATCAATGATATGCTTACCACGGGAACCCGCCGTTACGCTGTGCTGCCCGCTTTCGACGCCCCCCTTTCCCAGACAGTGCTCACTTTCGATCATCGCACCAATATCGCTGATGCCAATACGCATCTTGTGGTGGGCTATATCATGAATGACACCGCTGACTTTGTGGCTCTTGAAACTTATACCGCCGATAACAAAGTCCTGCATCACGACACGATCCACTTCAACCAATATGCCAACGTTCCTGCCGAAGCACGCCTCACGCTTATGTGGGATGTTACCAGCACCACGGCCAGCACCACCGGTCCCGGCAACCGCTACTGCGGTATCGACAACCTGACCGTTGCGTTGGATGTTGCCGACACCACACCTGTCATTCCTGTCCCCGAAGAGGCCACCATCGCTTTCAGCGATATTCTCTTCTGGGTGGGTGAAGGTACGAACGAGGCCGTCATGGCTGTGAACTGGGCTGACACCGCGTTGGCTTGGGGTTACCGCTGGGACGGCACAGCTACAGTGGCTGACATGATGGCGCACATCGCCGCCGCCGACCCGCGCTTCAGTTATGTTGGCACGAGCATGGTCAGCGACATCAATTACATTGACACCGCCGCTGGCATGACCACTCCGCTGGGCATCACCCCGGGTTATTATTGGAGCAGCACCAATAACGGTGTGATGGACTGGGGTATGGGCCAAACACTCGCCAACGGTGATTTTGAGAAATGGGCGGATGGCAGCACGGGTATCCTCGTTGACAGTGTATGGGTTGACGAATACGGCGGATACTGGAACTACATCTACGTCTATCCGATGACGATTTATCCTGTCACCGTTCCTGACACTACGGGAGGTTCCGGTCTTGACACGATTCCCGAACACGGTCCTTTCTGCGGTGGTGTGGGTACGGACGGTTGCAACGCTATTGCCGCTAACGACAACCAATTCGTGGCCTGGGCAACGGGAGCCGTTATCACTCGCGGTCCGCAAATGATTACCAATCCGACAGGTCTTCTTGCCTCTCATGGTACTGAAGCAGATGCCATCGGACCCGCCACATTGAATAACAGCATGGAGGCTGTCAGCCTGGGCGACGGCGGTTCCGCATTGCTTACGTTCGATCGTCCTATCCGCAATGGTGAAGGTCCCGACTTCGTGGTGTTCGAAAACGATAATATCGGTACTTTCCTTGAATTGGCTTTTGTGGAAGTGAGTTCCGACGGCGAGCATTTCGTTCGCTTCCCGGCCACCTCTCTCACTCCGACCGACGAGCAGGTGGGCAGCTTCGGCAGTGTGGATCCTACCTTCATCAATAACTTGGCCGGTAAGTTCAAAATCGGTTATGGTACCCCGTTCGATCTTGAAGAACTTGCCGACAATGCGGACCTCAACCTTGACAGCATCGTCTATGTGCGCGTGATTGACGTGATTGGCACGATTGACCCGCAGTACGCTTCTTACGATGCTTTCGGACATATTGTCAACGACCCGTGGCCCACGAACTTTGCCTCTTCCGGTTTTGATTTGTCGGGTGTGGGTGTCATTCACCAGAAGCCCGTTGGCATTGACAGCCACGAGATGCCGCAAGTCTTCGCTTACCCGAACCCTTGCAATGGCACGCTGTACATCATCAATGAGAATGCCGAAAGAGTGGAGCTTTACAATGTGAATGGTCAACTCTTGGAAATGGTGAACAGCGGCGACACGCACATCACCTTGAACATGCAATCTTATCCCGCAGGTCTTTATATGCTGAAAGTCGGCAACGGCGTTCAGAAGATTCTGAAAAAATAACCCCTTTTATATTAATGAGCAGCCGGCTTTGGGATGAGTGGCCGGCTGAAATGGGAACGGTTCCGCAATCGCGGAGCCGTTTCTATGTGTTGGCGACTTGCGACATCCGTCTTCTTTCTGTATATATCAATGATTTCTGCTTGTCTGTTGTCTTGATTTACAAAAAGATCAATCCGCCCTGTTTTTTTACAGTTTATTTATAACCTCACAAACATATTGCCATTACGATATAAAAATCCCCTATTCTCCCTTCCCGAAAACCTCATCAACCAATCGCACAAATTCCTTATACGCGAAGGTGTCGCGCAGCTCGCTCAAGGAAGCGGCTAATCCTCGGTAGTGCCACTCGTGCGAGGCTTTGTCCGTGACATGGAAGATCTTCCACAGCTCGTCGCCTTTCTCCTGGTAATCGCGCCAGATGGCACGCATGTTGCTCAACTTGTCGCCCATCGCCACAACCTTTGCGTCATGCGATGCCGATGCCAAGCGGTCAATGGCGGCCTGCTTGCGGTCGTGCCAACTGTCCTCTTCACTCACCCCCTCGATGAATCGGTCGCTCTCGGCATACACAAGGTCCGTGATGCGGTCGCCGAACTCCGCACGGAGTTGTTCTACTGTCACTTCGGTATCCTCAACCGTGTCGTGCAACGCCGCTGCCGCCAACAGTTCCTGGTCGGAGGTGATGGTCGCGACAATTTCAACGGCTTCCATAGGATGGACGATATACGGAAATCCCTTGCCGCGCCGCTCGGTGTTGTGATGCGCTTTAACCGCAAACACAATCGCCCGGTCGAGCAAATCAGTGTCTATGAAATTATTTGCCATTCTTTGTTAATTCTATTTAACCGACAACTATAATGATTCGTTTCAACCCAAAAGTCTTACGTCTTACGTCTCACGTCCTAATACACTGTCCCCTCCAGCATCGCCCTGAATTGTGGCATTGCGCAGTGGGTGTCGCGCTCGATGATGAGGGTTTTCAAGCCGGCATAGATTCGGACCGTTTTCTCTATCTCGTCAAGGTCTGCATCGGGTCCGAAATACTCCGGGGCAAAGGCATCCCAGAACCGCCGGGCCGTGGCGTTGGACATGTGGTTCTGCGTCTGTGTCCAATCTTCATCGTTTAAGCAGCAGCAAAGATAGACCATGCCGAGGTCGAACATCGGGTAGCCGTAGCAGAAATCGCCGAGGTCGATGAAATAGGGGGTGCGCACACCATCTTTCTCCACAAAGATGCCGTTGCCGAACTGCAAGTCGCCGTGGATGGCGGTGTCGGCATCCGGCGCAGCGGCAATGAAGTCGTGTATCTTCCGCTTCTGCTCGTCAGTGAAATAAGGATTAGCGGCTAACATGGCGTACAAGCGGTCTTTGACATTCTCGAATTGCGTGGTGTCCACGTGGGTGGCGTGCAGTTTCTTGCACAGTTGCGCGAACTCGCGGGCATACTCTTCTGTACGTTCGGGGTTGTCGCCGCAAGCACGCGAATAGGATTTTTTGCCGTCTATGCGGTGGAAACGGATGCCCATCGCCTTGCCGTCGGTCACGAGATCACCAGGCTCAGGAGTGGGGATTCCCATCGCATACACTTTCTGCGCCACCTCCAATTCCTGTCTGGCGGCTTCGAAATTGCGGAAATACATCTTGAGCATGATGTTCTTATCCGTCTTGTGGTTGTAGCTGGCACCATTGGCCCCTTCACCCGTGCGCTCGTAGTCGTCGAGGTTGATTAAAACAGGTTCCATAATTATTTTTGCATAAATGGTAAATCTTTCGCTTGGTTATATGTCATCTCCGCCAAAAGTTCGTTTTGGGGATTGTCACCGTTGAGGGCGTTGAAGAAACGGACGAGCCCTCTCTTACCACCACCCGTTGCGAGAATGCAGACGATGCAGATGTTCTGTACGCCCACCGACGAGGAGAGAATGTCGAGGTCGGTGTTTCCCAACTGGTGCCGGGCGAGGGCGTAGGCATCGTCCATGTATTGTTTGTACAGCCGGTCCACATCGCCTAACGTCTTGCAACCGAGGGCTATAAACTCACCAAGATAATTGGTCAACGGCACTTCCTGTATCTCCGCCTGGTTGATGGCCGCAATACGGCGGTTGAACATCTCAAACGGTTTGGTTTCGAGGTAACTGCGGAAAGTGTCGCCGTCTAACTGCACGTCGTCTAATTTGCCATTCTGCACAAGCTGCTGCACACGACGGCGGTAGTTGTTGATCTCCGTGCGAATACGGCTGAACTCGTCATCGGCCATCTCCAACATACCTGCCAAACGGTTGATTTGGCGCATGTAGAAGTGCGGTATCTCCACATCCGTCTTGTAGCCGATGTCATGGTTGATGGACGCCCACGCGTGCTGGAGCGTCGTGCGGAGCTGCAACTCGAAGCTTATCTCGTTCAGCTGCGGACAGTCGGGTTCGTTAACGATTGACTTGGGCAAACGGCAAATATAATGCAGCGAATTGTAACCGAAACTGTCCGTGTCGTGCAGGCGACGCTTATCGACGGAATTTTCCCAATCGATGTCGAAAAGCTTCTCGGTTAGGGCGGCGATGCGATCGACATCGTCGGTGTAGAACGTGATGATCCGTGCGCCGAGGATGTCGGTGATGTCGCCCAGCGAATGGTATTTGTCGCCTTTGAGCGCCAACTTGCCGGCAAGACTCTCCCGGGATTTGACCCGTGCGCTGACAGCCGTCACCGTCAGCCCGTTGTTGTCTATGATATTCTGCAGCGAGATTTCCACGATACGTTCCAACCGCCGGTATATCGGCAACAACGCATCGTACTCCGCCAGAATCATTTCGTTGTGTATGTTCATCGCTACTTGATTTCGAAAATGCTGATGAAGCCCGTCATCATGAATACCTGGCGGATGTCGTCGTTGATATTGCGCACAATCACTTTGCTGTTGTGGGGTGCCGCTTCCTTTCGGATGCCGAGGAAGATGCGCAAACCCGATGAGGAGATGGACTCCAGTTCGCTGCAGTCGAGGACAATCTCCTTGCCGACGGCTTCTAACAGCGGTGCCACATCCTCGGCGGTTTGTACGGCAGCGGCCGTGTCCAACCTGCCGGAGAACTTGGCGATGATTTGATTGCCGTTGGTTATAATTTCGGTTGTCATAAGTGTTTAATATTTCGTTGATTCTATTTAATTGGATAATTCTATTACAAGAAAGGTACAATCAGGTTACGAAAGCTGCTTTTGGTAAAGTTTGAACAGTTCTGCCACACATTCACTTTCGCTCATTTCAGCGGAAAATCCGTAGGCATCCATCACAGCTCGGTCATTGATTTGGTGCGCCTTGCGCAACTCTGGCGGCATAGCATTTTCTTTGTATAACTCAGCAAGGCTGCAATCAGGATAAAGAGCTCGAGCTTCCAAAATAGATTGTGCTGTTTTGATTATCTTATCTCTCTGCTTCTCTGTCGGCAACGGCCAAGGAAAACTATTATATACCACAGGAGAGTAGCGATAGTCTGATTTCAAACGTCCGCACACGACTCGCATCCAAGCCATGTGAACATTAGAAGTGAGTATTCCGAACATATAAGGAGACGCATTCGGCAACATTTGATTAGCATTGCCGCAAATAATGTCTTTTGACATATATCCTATAGGAATATAACGACGACTTTCCCCTGTATGACTTGGAATAATCAAATAATCGCTGTCCGGTTGACGAATTTGCGTAAACAGCATAGGAGTGTCCGCATCCCGTCTGACAGATGCTGTCGGGCTGGCGTGCCGCATCTCACGTACCTTTTGCAAGCGATCCATGATAGGAGGTATATGAACATACTCGTGAGGTGAAACATCTTTAAGCCATAAACAATAACGTTCTTTATTGTTTATGAACTCATCAGCTCCCATGAAGCGTTTGACAAGATGTTCGGATTGTGGGTATTTGTTTATCAGTTCCTTTCTTTCTTTCACCGAAAGGAAAAGATTTCCGCCGTCAGTGGGTTGGCTGCCTTTCGTCATTTTGGGCAGACCTTTTATGATCTTTCCACTGCGACTCTGCACAAACACATTTGGAGCTGCAATAAGATAGCCGTTGATATTCTCGACAGACAGAACAGTGTGTTCATTGATAAATAATTGTCTTCTTGTATCCGTATTCCCACAGGTAAAACCCACGATCACACAATGGACAGCAGCCATACCAGAACTTTCACTTGTCCACTTGAACGTCTGATAAGCAAAAATTATGGAAAGGTTTCTTTTTTCAAACAGAGGCTTCCACATAACAGACACAGACTCGCCTTGACATATAGAATTCGTGCTGACAAAGGCGGCCTTGATAGTTGTGTGCTGCATTAAGTCTGCGGCTTTTTTATACCATGCAGCAACGTAGTCCAACTTGCCATAGGAATCAAATCCCTTGAAGACAGAATCCATATCTTCTACTTGTTTTTCTGTACGATGCTGATGCCCCACAAACGGTGGGTTGCCAACAATATAGTCAAAATCCACGTTGTAGGTTTCAGACTTTTTCGGTGCAGTCCTAAATTCTATTTCATCACTATATAAATCAACGTTTCCGTACTTTGCGGGACGCTCTTTGGCAACAGGTGAAACTGTTTCACCGCTAATAGGATAGATAACGGTGTGCTTGGCTCGGATGACCGTGTTGTTCTCAGGAATTTCCCACTCATTCCATGGCAGTCGCAGCGCATTTCCTTCCTTGATATTTGCATTGGTCTTTAAAGGCAGAAAGTTCAAATCCACCCCAATGATAGCCGATGTTTCTTGAAGCATTTGGTTTTCAGCTATCCACAAAGCCGTTTTAGCTACAGTGCAAGCGAAATCGTTGATTTCAATGCCATAGAATTGCGATATGCTCACCTTGATGGTGCCTTCCAAATTCAAAACACTTAATCCGTTGTTAAGTTCATGTATCACCTTGTTTTCCAAACGACGCAGAGTCAAGAATGTTTCGGTGAGGAAGTTTCCACTACCGCAGGCAGGATCCAAAAAAGTAAGTTTCCCCAACTTGTGCTGAAAGTCAGCAAGAGCTTGTCTTTTGGCGGTTGTTTGCCTGATAGTCATGATTTTCTGAAATTCATCCTCCAAGGCATTCATAAATAAGGGGTCGATCACTTTGTGAATGTTTTCAATGCTGGTGTAATGCATGCCACCCAACCGGCGTGTTTCAGGGTTCAGTGTGCTTTCGAATACCGCGCCAAAAATAGTGGGCGATATTTCGCTCCAATCAAAATCGTCGGAAGCTTTTTCAAGGAGCAGATCTTTGAGTTCATCGGTAAACTGCGGAATCTGTAACTGTTCATCGCGGCTGAACAATCCGCCGTTGACGTAAGGAAAAGCTTTGAGCATTTCATCCAGATACGGGTCACGCATGTTCTCAGGCGTATCTAGCGCATCAAAAAGATCGAAGAGCGCACGGCGCATGTCCTTCGTCGGGTATTGGGCAAGGTAGTCGTGGAATGCAGTCTTGCTGCCGAAAAGCATGGCATCTTCAGCATAAAGGCAGAACACCAGACGTACGCACAACACATTGAGACTGCGCTGTGTTTCTGGTTTGTCTGTATCAATATACTGCTTCAGCAATAGGTCGTATATTTGTCCAACCAATGCACCAGCCTTGACGCTGACCTCCATCTCGCGTTTGAGATGAGCGTTGCCGCTATCTACGAGGAACGAAAGACGATAATATTCTTTCTCAAGGTTTTTTAGTGCAATTTTCTGGGGCTCGCCATTTGGTTGTTCCATATCATAGACCCAAAACTCTGCAAAATTGCAAGTCACAATCCATCGAGGGTGCCTTGATAGCGGCAAACCGACAACATATTTCTTCGCCTGTTGGAAAGGATTGAGCCAGGAGCCGTCACTTTGTTTGACAGGCTTGCCGAGTTCCTTCTCTATGCTCTTTTGCTCAATAAGCACCTTTGTGGTGGGGATATAACCATCCATGAAGTTCGTGCTTTCCACCATTACCTGGTCTTCAAATTCAATGAACTTGTATGGATCTTCTACACCGAACACTTTCTGTACCAGCTCTAACCAGAATCGTTGAGTATCTCCTTTTTCATAACCCCTGCCCGCCCAATCCTTCGCGAATTGTGCGGCAGCTATCTGCTGTTGGGTGGAAGTTATATGATTATTCTTTATCATCTCTTGTAACAATAAATGTTTGTGTATCAGTTATTTGTTCTTTTCAACAAGGTAAGCACGTTTCTCCTCTCTTCGCGGCGGTAGTGAATCTCGTCCATGATTTGCCGCACGAGGTGTATGCCCAATCCGCCGAGCTTGCGTTTCTCGGCGGGAAGGGTGATGTCCGCCTCCGCCTGCTGTGTCGGGTCGAAAGGGATGCCGCTGTCGGTGATCGTGAAGACATAAGTCGGATGCTGGGAGTCGGGGGCTTGGCGTTTTACGAACTCAACGAAGACTTGCCCACTCGTGTCTTTGGGATACGCGTAGAGCATCACATTGCTTACGATTTCCTCGACTGCAAGATTCACGGATTTGTTAAGTTCTTCCGGAATGCCCAGACCGTCAACCCATTCGGTGAGGGAGGGGATTTGCTGTATGTCGTTGCCCAAAACGATGGCAGGGGTCTGGTAACGGATGGCAAGCATGGTCAGGTCGTCGCTCTGCTGCGCCCCGTTCACAAACGCCTCTGCGCTTGCCTGCATGTATTCGACAATCTCTCGCGGACGGCTGGCGGTCGTGGCGGACAGGCTCTGCAACATCCGCTGCTCGCCGTACTGCTCGTGGCTGCCGTTTTCCGCTTCGGTAAGACCGTCGGTATATAGGAACAGCATGTCGCCGCACATCATCTGCGTGGTTTGCTGCTTGAAAGGGAAATCCTCTTCTATGCCTAATGGCAGATTTGCAAAACAATCGACCTTTTTCCATTCGCCGCCAACCATTATCACCGGCGGGTTATGTCCTGCGTTGCAATAGTTGAGCACACCCGTCTTGCAGTCGAGTACGCCGAGGAAGAGCGTGAGGAACATGTTCTCCGTGTTCTGCTCCGCAAGGGCTCTGTTCATCTCGCTGACGATGGCCGCCGGATTTTCCTCGTGCGCGGTGACGTTGCGGAGCAGAGAATGGGTCATCGCCATCACCAACGCGGCGGGCACTCCTTTGCCGCTCACGTCGCCGGCACAGAAGAACAGTTTGTCATGCCTGACGAAGAAATCATACAGGTCGCCGCCTATCTCTTTGGCGGGGTTCACCATGCCATAGACATTGAGGTCGGGACGGTCACTGTAGGGAGGGAACACTTTCGGCAACATCGCCATCTGGATTGTGCGGGCGATATGCAATTCCCCCTCTAAACGTTGGTTCTTCTCCGTGGTGATAACGAGACGACGGCTGTCGCGTCCGGCGTACCACACAATAAAGAGAAGCAACGCCAAACCGACCACCATCAGCAGCTCGAAAATCAAACTGGCGCGGTTAAGGTCGGCGAAGATGACATCTTCGGGGATGACAATCGAGATTTTCCATCCCGTTTTGTCGATGTCTTCATTGAAAATCTGGTAGCTACGCCCCGGCACGGTGTCCACACCGGAGACAATCTCCAATCCTTTGCCTGAACGGATGGAATAATAACTGTCCTTGTAGATCTGCAAGTATTCCGACATGTGCTGCAGATAATCCAGCGACACATCCACGCAGGTAACGGCCACCACATCCCCGCGTCTGTTGCGGATCGGGTGCGTGCAGCTGACCACCATCGTGCGTGCGCCGTATTCGTCCAGATACGGCTCACTCCACTTGCAACCGTCAACGGTCAGCCCGTTGCGGTACCATTCCGTTTGGAAGTAGTCATGGTCGGCACCGCCAATTTGCCGTGTGTAGATGCTGCCGTCCGGCTGGCGGCTGCTGCATATTTCGTACCATTTTCCTTTTTGGGGAAAGTAGTTCTCCTTGCAGGCAACACCGGCGCTCCCGACATTCCCGATGGTTTGCAACAGCAGTCGGGTGGCTACGGCTATGGAGTCTGGGTTGTCAACATTGCGTTCCGCCAAGGTCGTCAGCATCTTTGCCGAGGCTTCCATCTCCACCATCACCGCATTGATTTCCAGCTCGGCACGGCGCAACTCACTCTGCGCCCGTTGTTCCGCCGCTACGCGAATCCCCGCACGGCTGTAGAAATACTGGACGCAGGAGATGGTTTCAATCACCACCGCCGCCGCCAATATGGCCCACAACCCAATACGTGAATTCCTGTTTGCCCTTTTCAATTTTTTAAAACTTGAAGAAAAAAGAGTGTGCAAAAATACACAAATTATGGATTTTCTTTATTTTAGATAGGTTAAAAAATAATAAACGCCTCAGAATGCAATACAATCTGAGGCGTTTTCTATTTTCGTGATATTATAGTTGTGAAAAAATGCTAGTTCAAACTGCCTCCAAATTCAGGAAAGCTTTCTGACACACAGTTTTTAGTATCGGTAAGCATCCGTCTTATACGGGCCTTCGACTTTCACGCCGATGTAGTCGGCTTGCTTCTGTGTGAGCTTCGTCAGTTTCACGCCGATTTTGCCCAAGTGCAGGCGGGCGACCTCCTCGTCCAAGTGTTTCGGCAAGTTATAGACTCCCACTTTGTAGTCGTGCTGCCATAAGTCGAGTTGCGCCATCACTTGGTTGGTGAAGGAATTGCTCATCACGAATGAGGGGTGACCGGTGGCGCAGCCCAGATTCACGAGGCGGCCTTCCGCCAAGATGAAAATGGAGTGCCCGTCGGGAAAGATGTACTCATCCACCTGCGGCTTGATGTTGCGTTTCGTGATATTAGCTTGGCTCTCGAACGCGCTGACCTGTATCTCGTTGTCGAAGTGGCCGATGTTGCAGACGATGGACTGGTCTTTCATCTTGTTGAGGTGATCCATGGTGATGACATCGCAGTTGCCGGTGCAGGTGACGTAGATGTTACCCTCGTCAAGTGCATCTTCCACCGTCTTCACTTCAAAGCCTTCCATCGCAGCTTGCAAAGCGCAGATGGGATCCACTTCGGTGACGATGACGCGGGCGCCGTAGGAACGCATGGCCTGCGCGCAGCCCTTGCCGACATCGCCGTAACCACACACGACGACGACCTTACCGGCCACCATCACGTCGGTGGCGCGTTTGATGCCGTCAGCGAGGGATTCGCGGCAACCGTACTTGTTGTCGAATTTGGATTTCGTCACGGAGTCGTTGACGTTGATGGCGGGGAAAAGCAGTTCGCCGCGTTCCATCATCTGGTAGAGACGATGCACGCCAGTGGTGGTTTCCTCTGACACGCCCTTGATCTCTTTCACCATATTGTGCCAGTGGTGAGGATCCTCTTTCAGTACTTGTTTGAGCGTGCTGAAGATGACGGCCTGTTCGTGGGACTCTGGTTTTGCATCGAGGACAGTCGGGTCGTCTTCGGCCTTACATCCTAAATGGATGAGTAGGGTAGCGTCACCACCGTCATCCACAATGAGTTGCGGACCTTTGCCGCCGGGGAACGAGAGGGCATTCACGGTACACCACCAGTAATCTTCCAAGGATTCACCTTTCCAAGCGAACACGGAAACACCGTTGTCGGCGATGGCGGCGGCAGCGTGGTCCTGCGTGGAGAAGATATTGCAGCTGCACCAGCGAACTTCTGCGCCGAGGTGCGTCAGCGTCTCAATCAGCACGGCCGTCTGGATAGTCATGTGCAGCGACCCCATGATGCGCACGCCCTTCAACGGCTTCGAATCTCCGTATTTCTCACGGATGGCCAGCAAACCCGGCATCTCTTTTTGGGAGACATCAATGTCCTTGTGTCCCCATTCCGCCAAACTCATGTCGGCGATTTTGTATTTCAAATTACTGTCAATCATATTATTACGATTATTTGTTAATTATTTTCAGTAAATAAAAAGCGGATGTGGTGAAGAAGTTACGCAAGTAGGGAATCTTTGCCATCACCACGTTGAGTTTTCGAGGCTTCAGATGAAATTTCTGCTCATAATGTGGATTGATGAACCACAATTGTTTGTCAATGATTTCAAAACCCGTCTCTTTTGCCACTTTCTCAAACTTTTCCACAGGCATTTTTGATCTTTTGATACTCAAAAGTTCATTGATGGTACCTTCATTCTCTTTGCCAAGATGCAGTAGCCCCTTATACAAAGGACTGGGCAACAGATGAATAAATGGAAGTTTTGAGATTTTGCTCTTGCAGATTTGCTGGTGTCCGCCAAATGGCATCTGCCACGCAGGAAACGCAAAAAAAACGATGCCGTTTTCGTGAACAAGAGGCTTTATCTTCGTGAAAAATTCTTCCTTGTCGGGTTGTTCAATGTGCTCAACGCAGTCATGAATCAACACAATGTCAAACAGTTTGCTTTCGTTTGACTGGGGAGGGTAGTTCAAGAAATTCTCGGCACAGAAATCACCTTTTTGTCCTTCTTTGGCGAAGAAATTCTTGGCATTTTCTATTTGTCCGGCATTTAAGTCAATACCCTTCACATAGCACCCCAATTCTGCAAAAGGTAAGAGGTTGCCCCCTTCACCGCAACCAATTTCTAGCACTTTAGTGTCAGGAGTAATGGAAATAAAAGACTTTAAATAGTCAATGTAGAATTTCCTACTTGTATTGGCTAATTCAGTAAAATATTGCCATCTGTCCAAATGACGTTGCTGCATCGATTCCTTTTTTGAATAAACAAAGTTAAAAAACTTTTCCTTGAAATACAGGATAAGGTTTAATCATAAACTAATCGGCAAAAATACAAAAAATCTCAATAAAAAATGTATTTTTGCCGTTTGTAATCTTAAAAATGTAATGATATGGCTATCACAAAATTAGACCAATTAGTAGATTTAGTTAAATCAAAACCGAAAAAAAGATTAGTCGCGGCTAACGCCAACGACGCACACACTATTGAGGCCGTTTACGCCGCGCTGGAGCTGGGCGTGATCGATGCCACTCTCGTCGGTAACCCTGAAGAGATCGAGAAAGTGTGCAAAGAACATAACTTCGACATGTCCAAATTCACCATCGTTCCCGAATATGTGGACACGAAGGCTGCCGCCAAGGCCTGCGACCTCATCAACGCCGGCGAAGGCCAGATCCTGATGAAAGGTCTGCTGCCCACCGACAAATATATGCGTGCCATCCTGAACAAGGAAAAAGGTCTCTGCCCGCCGAAGGCCACCCTGTCGCACGTCACCGTCATCGAGAACCCGGCTTACCACAAACTGCTTATCGTGGGTGATGTGGCCGTGATTCCCGCTCCCGAACTGAAAGAAAAACAAGCTATTCTCAAATATTTGATCGAGACCGCAAAGGCTATGGGTATTGAAAAACCGAAAGTGGCTTGCCTTGCCGCCACCGAACAAGTTTCTGTCGGTATGCAGGCTTGTGTTGACGCTGCCTTGCTCGCTGCTATGGGCAGCCGCGGACAACTCGGCAACGCCTATATCGAAGGTCCTATCTCGTTGGACCTCGCCATCGACAAAGAGACGGTGGAAATCAAGAAATTCAAGAGCGATGTCGCCGGCGATGCCGACTGTCTGCTCTTCCCGAACATCGAAACGGGTAACGTATTCTACAAGTGCTGCACGAAGTTCAACCACGCCGAACTGGGTGCATTGCTTAAGGGTGCCAAAGTGCCTTGCGTGCTCTCCTCTCGCGGCGACAGTGCCAAGACGAAAATGTATTCCATCGCTTTAGCTGCTCTGATGGCATAATATTTGGAAAGTATGACGGAATTGGCTACTATTTTCAACTTTATCGATTTTCGCATAGTTGATGTCCTTGACATCCTGATTGTGGCGATTTTGCTTTTCGAGCTTTACAAGCTGACGAAAGGCACGGCCGCTGTGAAGATTTTCTGGATGTTGGCCTTGATCTATGTGATATGGAAGGTGGTCGCCTATTTCCATTTCACCATGCTTTCCGACCTGATGGGTGAGCTCATCAGCGTGGGTGTTCTTGCTGTCATTATCCTGTTCCAGCCGGAAATCCGCAAGTTCCTGATTTATATCGGAAATGGGCGTTTCATGCATTTCTTCAGCGAACGGTTCGCCAAACAGACTAAGAGCACTTCGTATATGGAAGAGATTGAGGCAGTGAAAAATGCCTGCCGGCACATGTCGGCCGACAAGACAGGTGCTCTGATCATTTTCGCGAGACAAACCCCGTTGAATGAATTTTTGAACACCGGTGAAATTATTGACGCAAAGCCTTCGGCCGAACTTTTGGAAAATATTTTCTTTAAGAACAGCCCTTTACATGATGGCGCAGTAATCATTAAGAACCACCGTATTGCCGCGGCACGCTGTATTTTGCCAGTCTCTAAGAACCGCGACTTGCCGCAGGAGGTGGGGCTTCGTCACCGCTCCGCCCTTGGAGCCACCGAGTTCACCGATGCTGTGGCCGTAGTGGTTTCCGAACAGACGGGCAACATCTCAGTCTGCTATAACAACACGATGACCCGCGACCTCACCCCATCCACACTTCGGCAGATGTTAGAAGAAATTTTGACAAAAGAGTAAGATTTTATCTTGATATTCAGGAAAGGAGAGATTTCGACAGAGATCTCTCCTTTTTTTGATTAAGCTATATGCTGAATCCCAAGAGGATGCCGCCGACGAACAATCCTATCGCCATGGTTGTCAGCTTCATGATGAGGAAGTTGCGTTTCGATTGTGCTATCATGGGGATGCCTGCGTGACCGTTCTGTGCTATGGAATTGGCCAGCAGAACAGAGAAGGGGATGCTGCCCTGTAAAAACAGCATCACGAAAATCAAGTGCGGACCCGAAACTGGGAGGAATCCGATACCCACAGCAATCAGCAATAACAGCCATTTCGTCCAACTGTTGTTCTCCATAACAGTTTGAAGATCAAAAAAATGGTTAAGGACACCCAACACCAAAAGCGTTCCGAAAGCGTATAGAAAAAGTTTGAGCGCATGTTGTTTGATGACATGTTCCCATAGGTGTTCCCTGAAAAAATGGATAATCCGCTCCTTCCAGTGTCGGTCATGAGGATTGTCATGGAGATGTTGGTGTTCTTCATGAAGAACAAAATCATGGGTTTCGGAAGTGGCTAACGTTCCAGTGGGTATTTTTTGCAGAAGCAGTCCGGTCACGAAACCGATGGCGAAAAGAATGCCCGTCAGCAAAAGGGCATTTTTAGGGCTTTGTGCGGCTAAAAAGAGCGCTTCATCGCCGAAAGTGGCCACCATACCTCCGATAAGGGCTCCGAAAGAGAGCAACCGGTGGGTGAACAGCGAGACCACCACAAATCCGCCGGCGCAACCGGGAATAGCGCCAAGCAGGCACGCCATCGCCACCTCCGCCACAGGTTTTCCGTGAATTTTCTTGAAAATGCGCCCTGACGAGGAAATATTGATGGACTCCACCACCGCCATCAGCAACAGCACCAACAACGTGATGGATACCGACTCCTTTATTACTTCCCAAAGTATTCCCCACAAATCCGCCATCACACAGCTTCAATAACCAATAACCAATAACCCATAACCATTTTAAAGATTCAGATTCTTCGCAATGGTGGGATCCGTCTTTTTCGCGCCCCACACTTTGGCGGAGATGTCATGCGCCTCTTTTGGGGTAAGGAGGTCGTAATGCTCCATGGCGCGCTGCACGAAGATGCACTGTTGGATCTGGGCTTTATCTGTGACAACAGCTTCGGCAAGAGCTTTGCAGGAGGGATAGCCGCAAAGGTGACAATCAACTTGCGGCAGGTTCTGGTTGATCTCGAACGCCCGTTTCATTTTTTGCATGGCCGCAGCCACATTGTCATCCATCTTATCCATAGAACGCGGTTCCACCTCGCTAACATGCCGTTTGTCAGCTAAATAGTCGAAATAATTGAGCAGGTCATTGTCCTCGCTATCGACTTCGTCAGAGCATTTTTGCATCCGTTTGCGCTGGCGTTCGATCATGAGGAAGCGGTTCTCAGCGGTGAGGATGCCGCCGCAGCAACTGCCGTCGCAGGCGCGAAGTTCCAAGAAATCAATGTCTTGGATATCCTCATCTTCCACTTTCTCTAAGAATTCAGATACGTTATGGATGTCATCGATGGCCAGGTTGCGGCCAATACGCAGCATCTTGGTTTCCCCGCCCGTGAGCGGATAGGTGATGCTGGCTTTCGATAGCCGGTGGAAGCGCGCAGACTCGTCGCACATTTTGTATTCCCCAGTCTTAATTACACGTAACACCTTGCTGTACAGGTAGTTCATATTGATAACGCCGGATACGGGGGATTTTTCCTCACCTACGGGACTTTTGATGGCGGCGATTTTTGCTGCGCAAGGCGACACATAGAAAATGCCGATGTCTTCTTCTTTTACTCCTTTTTCAGTCAGGCTTTTCTTGATATATTCGGCTGTCATGTCAAAAGGAGCTTTCACGAGGTAGATGTTGTCCACCAGCACAGGGAATTTCACTTGGATAAGACGCACTATTGCCGGGCAGAATGACGAGATGACCGGTTTTTCATAGGGGACATTTCCGTTTTCAAGGTCTCTGCGGATATATTCCTTGATGAAATCCACACTTTTTTCCACTTCATAGATGTCTTTGAAACCGAGGTGGAGTAACGCCGAAAGGATGGTGCGTTCGCGGATTTTTTCCTCAAACTGGGCCAGAAAGATGGACGGCACCAGCAAAACGGGGTATTTGTAATCATAAACCGTCTGGAAGTCGTCTTGTTCAATGTATATAGCGTTCATTGGGCAAGCCACATAACATCGCCCGCAATCAACACAACGGTTCGGATCAAGTACGGGATGCCCGTCCTCGACATGGATGGCACTGGTGGGACAAACGCCCGTGCAGTGCGAACAACCAATACAGAGGTCGTATTTGAATTTTAATGCGTGGTGGAAATCTTCGGCCATAGTATTAAAGGTTATAGGTTATGGGTTATAGGTTATAGGTTATAGAAGTAGGGACGCGAATTTTCGCGTCCATTGATTTGCAAATATCGCATCCTTACATTTTCGCGTCTCTACTGGAAATAGTTGATGAATTCGATGGTGGTTCCTTTGCCGACCTCGGAAGTGATGTTCAGGGAGTCGGAGTTGTTTTTGATGTTGGGGAGGCCCATGCCGGCGCCGAAGCCCATTTCCCTGACTTTCTGGGATGCGGTGGAGTAGCCCTTCTGCATGGCCTTGTCGATGTCCGGAATGCCGGGGCCTTCGTCGGCGAGGACGATTTTCACGTGGTCTTCCTCCAGATCCACGAAGATGTCGCCACGATAGGCGTGCGCCACAATGTTGACTTCCGCTTCATACAACGCCACGACAGTCTTCTTGACGATTTCGGGGCTCACTCCGATTTTCTTGAGCATCCGCTTCACCTGACTGGATGTGGATCCTGCGTTGGTGAAATCCCCGCCTTCAACATGATATTCAAAATTCATAATGTAAGATTTTGGTTCATAATGGGTTAATATACAGCTGGCAATCCAGCGTTGTATAGGATGCCAGCGGTCTTGTACATGGAGAATTCCGTGCGGATAATCACCATGTCGTTGTCCTCGGCCAGCTCCTTCATCTCCTCCGTCACCTCTTTGCCGCGAACAATCAGCAGATAGCTGATGTCAGACATTTCGCATGTCCGAATGGATTGCAAATTACTTAAACCAGTGAGTAACAGAAGGTTGTTGATGTCTTTCAGGGTAAGTACATCGCTCATCAAATCAGAGGCGAACACACTTTCAATCTGATGATCCAAATAATCATCGCCACAAATAACCTCGCCATTAACCAGCGTTTTAATTTCTTCGAGTGTCATTTCTAAATTCTTTTCTATAAATGTTTTTGAAAAATAATCTGCAAAGATACTTTTTTTTTAAATGACACGTTAACCTAATGTTTTGTGATTTTTATGTACTTTTGCCGCGCTTTTTAGTTTCAAGTCATAGTTATAGTTATAGTTTATAGTTATAGTCATGAATATATTAGGAATTTGCATTTTAGCAGGAATTGTGGTGATGGTCGCCGGTGCGGTCTATGTCACCAAAATGATAATGGAAGCAAAGGCGAAGATCGCAGCATTGGAGAATAGCAAAAAGAATCAGTCGGTGGTGTTGCCATTGCGGTTGCAGGCATACGAGCGTATGGCGCTTTTCTTGGAACGTATTGACCCCAACCAGCTGATCATGCGCATCCACACTGCCGGACTGACTGTCTCGCAGGAACAGAACCTGTTGCTGACTGCCATCCGCAGTGAGTTTGAGCATAACCTTTCGCAACAGATTTACATCTCCGACCATGTGTGGGAGAAAGTCTGCGATGCCAAGGCTGACATTGAAGCCATCATCAATACCGTGGCCGCCGATTATGACAAGAATGCCGAAAGCCGGGAGTTTGCTGAGACGGTTTTGGCAGTCACATCCCAGAAACCTGTCGTGGAATTGGCCATACAGATTTTGAAGGCTGATATGCAAAAGTGGGCGTATTAGTAGAGACGCAAAATTTTGCGTCTCTACCGACCGCAAATTGAACTGAACATTTTTTTTGTATTTTTGCACCGTTTTTTACATTCTAACATAAATTTTTTAAGAACAAAAAATCATTATGAACAACGCCAATTTTGTTTTCAGAGAACCGAAAAACGAACCGGTTTACTCTTATGCACCCGGCACGCCGGAAAGAGCATTATTGCAAAAAGAATTAGAAAGACAATATAATCAAGAGATTGAGATTCCGTTGATTATCGGCGGAAAAGAGGTCAGAACCGGTGACATGGGTCAGGTGGTGATGCCTACCGAGCACAGCCATGTGCTGGCAAAATACCATAAAGTGGGTAAGAAAGAGGTTCAGATGGCTATCGATGCAGCCATGGCCGCAAAGAAAGACTGGGAAGAGACTCCTTGGATCCAACGCGCTTCCATCATGATGAAGGCTGCCGAACTTCTCGCAACCAAGTACCGCTACATCCTGAACGCTGCTTGTATGCTGGGTCAAGGCAAGAGCCCGATGCAGGCTGAAATCGACTGCCCGTGCGAGGCCATCGACTTCCTGCGTTTCAACACTTACTTCGCTTCCCAACTTTACGGTCAGCAACCCATTTCCGACCACGCCACACTCAACCGCAACGAGTATCGCGGCATGGAGGGCTTCGTGTATGCCATCACCCCGTTCAACTTCACTTCCATTGCATTGAACCTCAACGTGGCTCCCGCTTTGATGGGTAATGTTACTATCTGGAAACCTTCTACCACAGCTATCCTTTCCAACTATTATCTGATGCTCCTCCTCCAAGAGGCTGGTCTTCCCGACGGTGTTATCAACTTCCTTCCGGGCAGCGGCTCCGTCATTAGCGACGTGGCTTTCAAGTCACCGCATCTCGCTGGTATCCACTTCACTGGCAGCACCGGCACCTTCAAGAGCTTCTGGAAACTCATCGGTGAGAACATCGACATCTACAATACTTACCCGAAGATTGTGGGTGAGACTGGTGGCAAGGATTTCATCTTCGCACACAAGACCGCTCCCGCACGCGAACTGGCTGTGGCCATCCTTCGTGGCGCTTTCGAATATCAAGGTCAGAAATGCTCTGCCGCTTCCCGCGCATACGTGCCTAAATCCATTTGGGATGAAACGCTGCAACATATTAAAGATATGATGAAGACCGTGAAGATGGGCGATGTCCGCGACTTCTCCAATTTTATCAATGCTGTTATCGATGAAAAGTCCTTCGACAACATCGCTGGTTACATCGACCGTGCGAAAGCCTCCAAGGATGCTGAAATCGTGCTCGGCGGTAACTACGACAAATCTGTCGGTTTCTTTGTGGAACCCACCATCATCCTGGCAAAGACCACGGATTATGAATCTATCCGCGAGGAGATCTTCGGACCGGTCATCACGGTGTATGTCTATGAGGACGACAAATACGAGGAGATGTTGCACGTCTGCGACGAGACTTCTCCGTACGCACTCACAGGCTCCATCATCGCCCGCGACCGTTACGCCATCATGCAAGCCGAGAACATCCTGCGTCATTGCGCCGGCAACTTCTACATCAATGACAAGCCGACAGGCGCAGTGGTGGGTTGCCAACCTTTCGGCGGCGCCCGTGCATCCGGCACCAACGACAAGGCTGGCAGTATGCTCAACCTCGTCCGCTGGATCAGCGCCCGTTGCATTAAGGAAACTTACGTTCCCGCCACGGACTACGGCTATCCTTTCCTCGGATAATCCTTTGGAACAACATGAACATATTAAAAGGCGACTCGCAAGAGCCGCCTTTTTTGTTTTACGATGAGACGATGAAAACGATGATGCGATGAACGGTGATTAACCGTTCAATGCGTTGGCGCCGCTCACAATCTCAATCAATTCGTTCGTGATGGACGACTGGCGGGCGTTGTTGTACTTCAGACGCAGGTCGCGCAGAATCTCGGTGGCATTGTCCGTGGCCTTGGTCATGGAAATCATTCGCGCACCATGTTCCGATGCGATGGAGTCGGATAAAGTCTTGTACAACTGCGTACGCAATATCTTGGGAATCAGTTCCATCAGTAGTTTGTCTGCAGAAGGTTCGATGATATAGTCGCTGTTCACTTTCTTTTCCTCGTCACTTTCGGGCGGGGTCACGGGCAGATATTCTTCAATAGTAACCCGTTGAGTGGCCGCGTTCAGGAATTGGTTATAGACGATATCGACTTTGTCAATCTCGTGATTGATAAACCGTTGCACGAGGCCGTCGGCCAATGCGGAAATTTCGGTGAAGTCAGGATTGTCCAACAGCTTTTCGTTATAGAACGATACAGGGAACTGTTTGCTGAGCTGTTCTTTGCCTTTTTTGCCGAAACAAATCAGTTGCACGTTGCCGGCGCGGTGCTGTTCGGCATATTTCTCCGTCACCAGATGGTTGACGGTCTTGACAATATTTGAATTGAACGCGCCACAAAGTCCTTTGTTCGAGGTGATGACCACAATGACCACCTTTTCGGCTTCGCGTGCCTCGAAGAGCGGCGACGGCTCAGTGCCCGTGTTGGAACCGGCCAGATTGTTCAGTATCTCGTTCAATTTCTGGGAGTAAGGACGGAGATGCTGGATGGCGGTCTGGGCGCGGCGGAGCTTGGCAGCCGACACCAGTTTCATGGAACTGGTGATCTTCTGCGTCGATTCAATCGAGGTGATGCGCGTGCGTATTTCCTTCAGGTTGCCCATAACTATTCGTATTTTTTAGCCACCTCAGCGCAGGCGTCGGTCAGCTGCTGCATGATTTCGTCATTGATGACACCTTTAGCTAACGTGTCAAGGACATCCTGATGATTAGAGTGCATGAAGGAGATAAATTCGGTCTCGAAATTGCGGATGCTGGTGACGGGGATATGCTGCAACAGACCGCGGGAACCACAGAAGATGATGGCAATCTGCTCTTCCACCTTGTAAGGCGTGTATTGCGGTTGTTTCAGGATTTCCACGTTGCGCACGCCCTTGTCGAGGATGAACTGTGTGGCGGCATCCACATCGGAGCCGAACTTTGCGAACGACTCCATCTCGCGGTATTGTGCCTGGTCGAGTTTCAGGGTACCAGCCACCTTTTTCATGGACTTGATCTGCGCGTTACCACCCACACGCGACACGGAGATACCCACGTTGATGGCGGGTCTCACACCGGCGTTGAAGAGGGAGGTCTCCAGGAAGATCTGGCCGTCGGTGATGGAAATCACGTTGGTCGGGATATAGGCGGACACGTCTCCTGCCTGGGTTTCGATGATGGGCAGTGCAGTCAGGGAGCCACCACCCTTCACGATAGGTTTCAGCGTTTCGGGCAGGTCGTTCATCTTGGCGGCAATCTCATCGGATTCGATGATTTTGGCAGCACGTTCCAGCAATCTGGAGTGGAGGTAGAAGACATCGCCGGGGTATGCCTCACGTCCGGGCGGACGGCGGAGCAGCAAGGAAACCTCACGATAAGCGACGGCCTGCTTCGAAAGGTCATCGTAGATGATGAGGGCGCTGCGGCCGGTGTCACGGAAAAATTCACCGATAGCGGCACCGGCGAACGGAGCGTAGAACTGCATGGCGGCAGCGTCCGACGCGGTGGCGGTCACCACGATGGTGTAGGGCATGGCCCCGCGTTCCGTGAGGGTCTTTACTAATGCGGCCACGGACGAACCTTTCTGTCCCACAGCCACATATATGCAGTAAACAGGATTACCCTGCTCGTAAAAAGATTTCTGGTTGATGATGGTGTCGATGGCGATGGCCGTTTTACCCGTTTGGCGGTCGCCGATAATCAGCTCACGTTGTCCGCGACCGATGGGAATCATGGCATCGATGGCTTTGATACCGGTCTGAAGCGGCTCTTTCACGGGTTGACGGTAGATGACGCCGGGGGCCTTGCGCTCAATGGGCATCTCGAAGAGTTTCCCTTCGATCGCACCCTTGCCGTCGATAGGCTCGCCTAACGTGTTAATGACACGGCCCAACAAGCCTTCACCGACTTTGATGGAGGCGATGCGGCCGGTGCGTTTGCAAATGTCGCCCTCATTGAGCGATTTGGAGTCGCCGAGCAGCACGACACCCACGTTGTCTTCCTCAAGGTTGAGGGCGATGCCGGTGATTTCGTCACCGTTTTTGGTGCTGAACGTCACCAATTCACCGGAGCGGACGTTGTGCAGGCCATAGACACGGGCAATGCCGTCGCCCACGAGCAACACAGTTCCAACCTCTTCCATCTCGGATTTCTGGTTGAAATTTTCTAATTGCTGGCGCAGTATGGTTGTAACTTCTGATGGTTTGATTTCTGCCATTTATATGCTTTTTTAGAATTGTACTTGAAAACTGTTTTGAGAAAACTCCTGACGCAACTTGTTGATTTTCGACAAGATGCTGGAATCAAAATAATAGTCGTCCATTTTGATGATAAAACCGCCGATGAGTTCGGGATCTACAATTTCCTCAAGGGCTATCGTGGCTTTCGTCTGCTCCTTGAGTAAGGACACGATTTTGGACTTGAGCGCATCGCTCAACGGTTGCGCCGTGGTGATGATCACCGGCTTGATATTGTGGGCGGTGTTATATAGCTTGAAATATTCTTCGCAGATGGTGTCTAATGCTGGCTCGCGTTTTTTCTTCAGCAGCACTTCCAAAAAATGGTAGGTGGTATCTTTGAGGGTGCCGTTGAAGATGCTTTCGAAAATCTGGTGCTTCTGATGGGGCTCGATGACAGGATTCCGAAGCAGAACCTGCAGTTCACGATTCTCCTGCAATGTATTCGCAAACAGTCGGAGATCACCGTAAATCTCTTCCACTTGGTTTTTCTCGCTAGCAAAGTCAAACAGTGCCTTGGCGTATCGACTGGATAATTTTGGGTTTTTCATCAATGAATTTTAAAGCGGCGGCAAATATACTATTTTTTTTTGCTATTTGCTATTTGCTATTGGCGTTTAGCCTATAACCCTATAACCCTATAACCAACAAACAAAAAGCTTCAATAACCAATAACCAATAACCCATAACCATTACATCTTCCGGCTGCCGGGTTTCACGAAAGGCAAACCTTGTTTGCAGAGCGGACAATCCTCCACGGCCCAGTTCTGGATGTTGAGTTTGGTCGCGCTGTAAATAGGGTAGGGGAAGGAACCGTCACTGCGGTCGGCGATGCAACACACACCGATGACTTCCGCACCGAATGCTTTCAAAACCTCGATGGTTTCGAGAGAGGATTTGCCGGTGGTGACAACATCTTCTGAAATGAGCAGTTTCATACCGGGTTTCACCTCAAAACCGCGGCGCAGGCACATCACGTTATCGACACGCTCGGTGAAGATGGCAGGAACGCCTAACTGGCGGCCCAGTTCGTAAGCCACAATGATTCCGCCCATGGCCGGACCCACCACCATATCCACGTGCAAATCTTTCACCTGCTCCGTGATTTTCGCGATGACCCGCTCGGCTCTGTCGGGATATTGCAACAGCTTGGCACACTGACAGTAACGGTCGCTGTGACGACCGGAAGAGAGTAGAAAATGGCCTTCCAACAGTGCTTCGGACTGCTTCAGTTCCTCTATAACTAAATTTGTTTTTTCTTCATTCATAGTGAAATAAGATTAATTTTTGACTGAATAACGAAACGCAAAAATACACAAATTTCGAATAAACGCGGACAAATGATATTTTCCTTTCTGTAAAGACGTTTCAGGAAACGTTCTACTCGGTCGGCAACGCCTTGAATCCTTGGCCCATGATTTCCGCACTGTCGATGATGTTCACGAAGGCAGTCGGGTCGATATGGTGCAGGTTGTTTTTCAGCTTGACAAGGTCGGCACGTTCCAGGGAAACGTAAATCATGCTGCGCTCGGTGCCGGCGTAGAGGCCTTGTCCGAGGAACAAGGTGCCGCCGCGCTTGAGGTCGTTGAGGATGTAGCTGCGCATGGCCTCCACGTTGTTGGTCACAATATAGACGGTCTTGTAGGTCTTCATGCCTTCCACGATGAGGTCGATAATCTTACCTTCGATGTAAATCAGGATGATGGAATAGATGGGCAGTCGGATCTGTTTGAAAGCGATCAAAGTAGTGAGGGTGATGACGGAATCGACAATCATTACCAAAGTGCCGAGGGAAATCTTGGTGTATTTGTGGATGATCATGGAGATGATGTCGCTGCCGCCAGAAGTGGCTCCTGATTTGAAAATCAGTCCGATAGCGATACCATAGATGATGCCGGCCACGACGGTGTTCAGGAAGTAGTCGGGCATGAAAAACAGTTCGCTGTGCGGAATCTGCACCATATTGGGTGTGCTGGCGGCCTCCACGATACCTTCGTGGATAACGGGGTTGTAACCCCAAAAAGTCTCTATCAACCAAGTGAATGCGAAAATCAGGATGGTGGAAAGCACGGTCTTGAAGCCAAATTTTGGGCCGAGAATCCAGGTGCCTATAAGGAGCAGCGGGATGTCCATGCAGATGGCGTAGTAACTGATCTTCCATGGCCAGACGGTGTTCAGCACGTTAGAAAGACCGTAAGTGCCTCCGGGCGCTAGCAGGTAGGGGTTGACAAACATCACGTCGCCGACTGCAAAAAGGAAACTGCCGACGATTAACATCAAGTATGCGATAATCTGCTCTTTAACATTGTTTTTTTGCTCCATTTCTCTCATTTTTTTTGTGGCGGCAAAGATATTATTTTTCAGCTATTGGCTTTTACGGTTAGTTATTGTAGTTTATTTTTGTATTATTCAAAAACTTTTATATTTTTGCCGCTTGAATGAATATCGCGGAAACATGTCTAAATTAGCGGTCGTAATTCTGAACTGGAACGGGAAGAAATTTTTGGAGCAGTTTTTGCCCATCCTGCTGAAAACACTCCCTGATTATGCGGAGGCAGTGGTGTGTGACAACGCTTCCACGGATGATTCCGTTGCGTTTATGCAGGAGCATTTTCCGCAGGTTAGACTGCTTCTAAACGAACGTAACGAAGGTTTTGCCCGGGGCTATAACCTTGCCCTTGAACGGGTTGAGGCCAAATATTACTGCCTTTTAAATTCCGACATAGAGGTGACCGACGGATGGATCGAACCGGTCATCGAGCAGATGGATGCCAATGAGAAGATCGCTGCAGTGCAGCCCAAATTACTCTCGTATTTTCGTCGTGACGAGTTTGAATATGCCGGTGCAAGTGGTGGATTTGTCGATAAATACGGTTACCCGTTCTGTCGCGGCCGCTTGTTCGGAAATCTGGAGAAAGACTGCGGCCAGTATGACAGCGTGATGGACATATTTTGGGCGACAGGTGCGGCCATGTTTGTACGCAGCGATGTTTATCGCACCATGGGTGGTCTGGATGATGACTTTTTCGCCCACATGGAGGAGATAGATTTTTGCTGGCGCATCAAGAACATCGGCTACAAGATTAAGGTGAACCCCGCCTCGGTTGTGTATCATATCGGGGGCGGCACCCTGCCGAAAAACAATCCCATGAAAACTTTTCTCAATTTCCGCAACAGCTTATATCTGCTTATCAAGAATCTTCCAGACGAGAGAGTGGTTAAAACGCTGGTGTTGAGGTTCTTTCTTGACCAAGTGGCGGCATTCTCCTTCTTGGCCCAAGGTCATTTCAAGGATTTCATTGCGGTATATAAAGCGATTTTCACCGTTGCACGCACATACAAAAAGTTTCAAGCTAAGCGCAGCACACTTCCGAAATTGGCTTTTCAGGATTGCTATCCTGAGTCGGTCGTGAAACTGCATTATCTGAAAAGAAAGAAAAAATTTAACGGAAAAACTTTCGAATAATATTTTAATATGGAATGTTTTGCCCAGTTTTATCATTACCTGCTGCCCATAATGACCGTTCTGGGGGTGTTGGTGTTCATCACCTTGCAATTTGTCACACCCGCTTACGGCATGACCTTCAATAACCGTTGGGGGGTCTCGGTGCGCAGCAATTTGGGCTGGTTCATCATGGAATGCCCCGTCTTTTTCACCATGTTGGTGTTGTATTTCATCTCATTGGGACTTAATGTGAAGCCGTTTAATGTGGTGACTTGTGTGATGTTCATCTTTTTCGAGTTCCACTATTTCCAGCGGTCGTTCATATTCCCGCTGCTGATGAAGGGACAGAGCAAAATGCCATTGTCCATCATCATCACGGGAGCGACGTTCAATACCTTCAACGCCATCATGCAGGGCGGTTGGCTCTTTTTCTTCTCGCCAGCGGATGCTTATCCGATTAGCTGGTTCTGGTCACCGCAGTTTGTTTTCGGCACGGCACTATTTCTGTTCGGCATGGTGGTCAACATCTATGCCGACCGCGTGATCCGCGACCTGCGCACCGATGTCACCGACAACAACTATTACCTCCCTCACGGATGGATGTTCCGCAAAATCAGCTCCGCCAACTATTTCGGGGAGATTCTGGAGTGGGCCGGTTTCGCCATCCTTACCTGGTCGGTGCCGGGTGCGGTGTTCTTGCTGTGGAGTTTCGCCAACATCGTGCCGCGCTCCAAAGCCGTCTATGCCCGCTACACGCAGTTCTTCGGCGAGGAGTTCACTTCGCTGAAAAGGTATAAGATTTTCCCGTATATTTATTGACGTATGATGTGTTGATCGTAATAGCCGCCAAGTCTAAAGACCCACGCCTACGTCCCACGTTCTGTCATCTAATTAAAAATCCACTGTTTATAAGTAATTTTTACCACAATAAAATACACCTTTGAAAGTTGTATCTTTGTTCGTTTGTAAAATAGGTTATAATCAGTGAACTATATGAAGATAATCAAGACGGCCCTGTTATTATTGATAATGGGCATTTTCACCATTCCGTTTGTTTCCGCGCAACGCACGGAGAATTTCAAATCACCGCAGTATGAATACCAGACTGCGGTGGATTTGTTCAATAAGGAGAAGTACGGATCGGCGCAGCAATATTTTAAATATGTCTATGAAAGCACCGATGACAAACAGCATGATCTGAAAACCAACTCGCTGTTCTATCAGGGTGTGTGTGCGGCTAAGCTCGACAATCTGGATGCCGGTTATCTGCTGCAGACATTCATCGATCGCTATCCCGTGCATACCTCCGTTCCCGAGGCTCGCTATTATCTGGGACGATTCTATTTTGTCCGTAAGAATTACAAAAAAACGATAGCTCAGTTTGATGAAATCTATGAGCCGGAAATCCAGCCCGAGAATGTCCAGGAATACCATTTTAAGAAAGGATATTCCTATTTTATGACAGAGGATTACGACAATGCCAAGATGATGTTCCGCAAGGCGCGCGAAGAGGAGGGACCCTACAAGGACCGCAGTCTCTATTATCTTGCTTTTATGGCCTATCAAGCTGAACAATACGATGCTGCATTGGAGGATTTCCTCATTTTGAAAAACAATCCTGAACTCAGGAACGAGGTGCCATATTTTCTGACTCAGATTTATTTCAAGGAGGGACAGTATGACAAGGTGCTACAGGTGGCACCCGAAACGGGAATTGTGAAAGACAAGAACATGGCACAGGTCGCCCGCTGCGTGGCTTTGTCCTATTACAACCAGAACCAGTATGAAGAAGCCGCCGAATATTTCGACAAGATTAAAGACAACAACCAGATCACGTTTGACCGTAACGACTGGTTTGCGAAAGGCTTCACCAATTATCGTGTACTGAAATATACCGACGCCATCTCCGATTTCTCCCGTGCCGCCAATGACAAGAATCCCGATGCGATGACTCAGCAGTGCTACTTCCTCATTGCCGATTGTTACATGAAGACCGCTCAACGCACGCTTGCGGCACAGAGCTTCAAGGAGGCTTCCAAATATGATTTCGACCCCACTCTCAAGGAAGAATCCCTTTTCAATTACGCCAAGTTGCAGTGCGAAACCTCCACGAGTCCGTTCAACAACGGTATCGAAGCTTTGCAAGATTACCTGAACCGCTATCCTCATGCGCAGCATAGCGAAGAAGCCTCTGATTATTTGTCGCGTATATACCTCTCTACCAAGAATTACCAAGCGGCCATCAACTCTATTGAGAAGATGAAAAGCAAAAATCCATCCATCTTGAAAGCCTATCAGCGCTGCACCTTCAATCGCGCCCTCGAACAGATAAACAATCAGAACAATAAAGAGGCTATCGCGTTACTGAACAAAACGTTGTCCTCCCCTTCGGATAAAAATATCCATCAAGACGCACTCTATTGGAAGGCGGAGGCCCAATACCGCAATGAACAGTATCAAGACGCTTACTATTCGTTCCAGACTTTCCAAAATTCAGATAGGGCATCCTCTAATGATTATTACGTAAATTCTTATTATTCATTGGGTTATGCTGCTTTGAAATTGAAAAGATATAAGGATGCCGGAAATCAATTCAAGACATATCTCAATAAGTCAACCCGTTCTGAGGATATGGATATTCAGGCAGATGCTTCCGCCCGTTTAGCGGATTGCTATTTCATGCAACTCGACCTGCCTAACGCCATCAAGTATTATGACCAGTGTGAACGCTTGGGACAGTCGAACGCCGACTACGCCGTCTATCAGCTCGCTAAATGTTATGGCTATCAAAAGAACAACAATAAGAAAATCCAAACCTTAGAAAGGCTGTTAAATTCTTATAGTTCATCAAGTTACAAAGATGATGCGGAGTTTGATTTGGCTGTGACCTATCATACGCAGAATGATTATTCAAGTGCCATATCCGCTTACAAGAATTTTATCAAAAACCATCCTAAGAGCCAGTATATCCGTCAGGCTCACACGCGTTTGGCGCAAGCCTACCTGAACAGCGACAACCAGCAGATGGCCATTTCCACATACAAGTATGTGGTGGAGACTTATCCGGGTTCGCAGGAAGCTAAGGACGCTTTAGCCAATTTGGAGACCATCTACACGGAAAACGGCAACACCAGCGAGTTTTTCGACTATGTACGTTCCAAGAACATGAACATCTCCGCTGACCGTCAAGATTCCATTGCTTTCAAGGCGGCGGAAACGAAATACAATCGCGGTGATTGCGAGGCTTCCATTGCCGCTTGCAGGGATTACATCCGTCAGTTCCCGAATGGTTCTTTTGTGGCCAAGGCTCACTTTTACAAAGGTGAATGTGAATACGGAATGCGCCGATATGATGATGCTTTGGCTGATTACGAGGCGATTATCAAGAAATACAAAACGGAATACAATGTGACTGCCTTGCATAAGGCCGCTTCTATATTATATAATGACAAGAACTACTCAAAAGCATTGACCTATTTCAACAAGTTGATGGAGAACACCACAGCGGAAGAGGAGGTTATCTATGCCAACAACGGTGCTATGCGTTGCGCTTATTTCCTGAAGGATTACCGTTCTGCACTGACAAGTGCCGAAAACATCATCCGTTCCAACCAACCGGATCAGGATCTGTTGTCGGAAGCTTTGTTGATTGCCGGTAACTCCGCTATGGAACTCAAGGAGATAGAAACGGCTAAGAACTACTATAGCCGGCTTATGCCGAAGGGAAGCAATGACCTTTGCGCCGAGGCCGCCTACCATCTGGCCGACATAGCGCTCAATCACGATAAGAACCTCGATGATTGCGAGGCCCGTATCAAAGCCATCCTCGGCAGTGACTACTCTTCCGAATACTGGTACGCCAAAACGTTCATACTTTACGGTGACCTTTATAAGGCCAAAGGCAACTACTTCCAAGCCCGCCACACCTACCAAAGTATTGTTGACAATTACGCCGGTGAGGATTTGGTGAAAGTGGCACGGGCCAAAATCGCGGAAGTCGATGCGCTTGATAATTAGTAATTAGTAATGGATAATTGATAATTGGAGAGATGAAAAAGATAACAATATTCGTTTTTTTGGTGTTTTGCGCTAGTTTTTTGCGGGCGCAAGTGGTGGATTCGGCACAATTGCTGATTAAGTACGTGCCTAAATTGGCCAATTCCAACAAAATCAACCAACAGGCCGTGTTGAAGGATACAGTGGTGAGCGAGCAGATGGAGTTCAACTACGTTGTGGCTCCCAACAAGCCATCCCTGGAGTTCCAACCTGGCGAAATGCAGGTGGGCAAGCTCAACCCCGAAATCAAAGAACGCTATTACCGAAACTACCTCAAACTCGGTTTCGGATACCCGATCACACCTTTGGCGGAATTGTCGATGCATAATTGCCAAAACCCGAAGTACTCATACGGACTTAATTTCCATCACTTCTCTTCGTGGGCAAACCCCATTGGCAAAGAACAGAAAAAATACGCCTACGCGCCCACGAGCGACACGCGTGTACACCTTTTCTTCAATCGCATTTTCAAAAATCACACTCTCTATTCTTCTGTTGGATATAACCACGAATTGGCTAACCTTTATGGCTATTCGACGGATTGGGTGCGCAATGAACTTTATGCCAATCCCGAATACTATTACAGCAAGGATTATCGTGACAGCATCAAGAACAATTTCAACCATGTGCATGCGGAGATTGGTTTGCGCTCCAATTTCACGGAGGAGGAGAAGCGTCTGAAGGAGGACGTGCGGCTCAATTACGATTTTTTGCACACCTATTGGAAAAACATGGAACATGGGGTTGGGGTTCATGCTACATTGGGGTATGATGCCAAATTCTTGAAAATCTCGGGTTTCCAACATTATCAAGTGGATTTGGGACTCGATTATTTCAACAATGTATGGAGCGACAGCATTCCTATGGGTACCGATGGCAGCTTGTTGAAACGCCGTGCCAGCAATAGCTTAATGTTTGAAATCAAGCCCACCATGCGGTTCAGTATCCGTGAGTACCATCTGGTGTTGGGTGTCGGGGTGCCGATCCTCAACCAGTATAACAAGACGAGATGCCCTATTTATCCAGTTGCGGAATTACAAATGGGTCTTATCCGTGGAGTGCTGAATCTCTATGTGGGTGTGGACGGCAAGAGCGAATACACTTCATTGAAAAAGCTGCTATACGAAAACCCTTATGTGAAGCCGAATCTGGACACGCTGCGCTTCACCAAATGCCAGATCAGCATTTACGGCGGAGTCAAAGGGAAAATCACCGACAAGTTGAATTACCACGTGTCAGCGAGATACTCTTACCGCCGCGACATGCCGTTCTTTATGCTCGACACGGCCAGTCTGCTCAAGAACCGCTTTGATGTGGTGTATGCTAAAAAAGGCACCGAATTGGACGTGAACGCCAACTTGAGCTGGGAGGCCATCAATCACCTCTACCTGACCTTGAACGCCCGCTACCATGATTTTTTCTTCCTCGAAGACTACGACTGGTTTGGCTCTGACGCTATCACGGGCGGCAAACCGCTCTATATCCCGCGTTGGGAGATCGGCTTCGAGGGTAAGTATATCCTGAAAAACCGCTTCATCATCACTGCGAACGCGAGAGTGGGCTTCAACCGCTGGGCCGTGGTTCCCAAATGTGTGATGGTTATGAATGAGGACGGTAGTGGTAATATCCATCAGATAGAGTATGCATTGGAGAACGATATTCGCAAGAATCCTGACGGTACAAAGAGTTCCGTCAAGCCGGTCCTGAACTTCGGTGTCGGCTTTGAATATCTGATTAACAAGCAGTTCACGGCGTTTGCTAATGTCAACAACATAGGTTGTCAATACGCCACGAATTACTATGGGTTCAACAACTTCGGTGTCAATGCTATTGTTGGAATAACCTATTCATTTGGTAATGAATCTATTAAGGTTATAAAGAAAAAATCCGCCACCAGTCAAAAGATGTAATGAAGACACGTAAGTCACTCATAATCACACTTCTGTTGGCAGTTCTGTTTACGTCCTGTCACAATAACTACCATCCCACTATTCCGTACAGGAAAGTGGATTTCACCATCTATCCAAATGATGTAATGTATTATAGATTAAACACATACGGAGGGTATGAGTATTTTACCGGTGGGGTGAGTGGAATAGTGGTGTATCGGTTGGATGAGTGGACGTTTATGGCATACGACCGTTCCTGCACCTATGATTGGGAGGATAACACCTCCTGGATATGGGTTCATCCGAACGGCATCATGTTGATTGATTCAGTATGCGGTTCCACTTATAATATTTTGGACGGAAATGTCATCTCCGGGCCTGCGATCTGGCCGTTGTACTCATACAAAACCCGTTATGACGGGGTGCAGTTGAGGGTATATAATTAGATATATAAATTATTGTGGGATAATAAGAAGGGACGAATAATCATTCGTCCCTTCTTATCTTTATTGTATATATATATATTGGTTGCGAATTTTTTTTGACAATGCAGAATCCGTATTGAAAAATTTTATATTTTTGCAAGCTTATTATAATGTGGATAATAGTTTAATGTTTAATATAAATTAATGGCTATGATTAAAAAACTACTCGCAACTTTAGGAGTAATCATCCTGTTCGTTAGTGCGGCATTCTCACAGAGCCAGATCAAAGGTAAAGTGACAGACCAGACGAATTCGCCATTGGCTTATACCAGGGTGTTTCTGAAGGTCGGTGACCGTGTCGTGAACATGGCAACCGCCGATGACAAGGGTGATTATGCAATGTTCAACATTGAGGCCGGAACGTATGACTTGGTGGCCGACGCTGTGATGGTCAACAAAACGATGACCAAATCCAACGTCACGGTGCCTTCCAATCAGGTCGTGTTCGAAAACTTTGTGATTGACCTTACCACGGACGTGGATGAGGTTGTGATCACATGGGAGCCCCCTGTGTTCTCGCAGGATAACACGACATCCGCCAGCCGTATGTCCGGTGACAACATCCGTACGACTCCTGGTCGTTCGGTGACGAGCGCACTGGCTAACCTCGAGGGTGTCTCCTCTGTGGATGGTGCTATGACCAGTGTCCGTGGTAACCGTTCCGACGGTCAGCAAACCATTGTCGATGGTATGCGCGTCCGTGGCGGTAGCGGTGTTTCTATGTCCTCGATCGAGGAAGTCCAGTTGATCCAAGGCGGTGTGCCGGCTGAATACGGTGACGGTACCTCCTTCACGGTGATTACCACCAAACAGGCTCCCAAAGACTTCCACGGTTCCTTGGAATTGCGCGGATCTATTGATGGTTACAACAACTTCTTGGTTGCTGCAACAGTCACAGGTCCCCTGTTGAAGGGCAAGACCAAAAACGATCCTACCCGTATTGGTTTCTTGTTCAGCGGTGAGATTTCCTACACACATGACGGATCTCCCGCCCGCGGAGGCACATGGGTGGCCAATGATGAAACCTTGGAGGCCATCATCGCCCATCCTCTTCGTTATAGCACTTCTGAGACTGGCGTCTATTATCAGGAAGCCGCTTATCTCACCAGCGAATCTTTCCATAAAGAACGCGTCAGAAAAAATGCTGGTTATTGGGATTATCTTGGACAGTTGAAGTTCGATTTCATCATGGGCAAACGTCACAACATGAAATTGTCTCTCAGCGGTTCTTACGAATTTGAAAAAGGAAAATCTTGGGGTACAACGTACGCTTTGTTCGACGGAGATAACAACCCGATATCCCAATCCAGTAACACTCGTGTGAGCGCCCGTTTCAACCACCGTGTCGTTTCTGATACCACCGGTAAGGCGGTTCTCAAAAACTTGATGTATGACATCAATGCTTCTTATACTCATGTTGGAAGCTTGTCTTACGCTGCCCATCACGCAGATCGTCTATTTGAATATGGTTATGTGGGCCAGTTTACCACCAACAAGGCAAAAGGTTACGATTATCATGATGAATTGATTATCGGAGATAGTATATATCTTTACCATGCTTACGAGTTCAACGGTTGGTATGACTCAGTGGTCAATTTCCGAATCAATCCTGACTACAATGTGAACCCTATTCTCTCCCAATATACGTTGAACTTCCTTGAAGAGTTCCCAGTTGAGACATTTGGCGAGTTTTTTGGTTCTACTCCTTACGACCTGAACATCTATCAGGCATTGGGTGCCTTGAGAAACGGCGATAGCCCTGATCTTATCTACTCTATGTATTATTCTCCTGGTACAGTTTTGGGTAGTTACAGCAAGTCCTCCATGGATCAGATCGGTTTAAAAGCCAGCATCTCCATGAATATTAAAGATCATGAATTGAAATTCGGTTATGATTTTGAAAAACTGACCTATCGTGGATACGGCATCTCTCCTGTCCCGTTGTGGACGTTGATGCGTAACGAAACGAACACCCATATTACGGAGTTGGATAAGGATAATCCTATAATCACATACGGTGATGAGTATATTTATGTGGACTACAATCGTCTCATCAACCTTGACAACCAATCTGTGTTTGACAGAAATCTGCGTACGCACCTTGGCTTGAACCCCAGCGGTGATGATTGGATTGATGTTGACAACCTTGCTCCCAACACCTTCAGTGTGGATATGTTTTCTGCAGAAGAGCTGCTTTTGGGTACGTCTGCCGGTACAAACCCACTGGTCAGCTATTATGGTTATGATTATACGGGTAAGAAGTATAACAAGAAAACCACTATTGACGACTTCTTCAACAATGTGGAAAATGGTCAGAAAACCTACAACATCGGTGCATACGAGCCCATCTACATGGCATTCTATATTCAAGATAAATTCGCCATCAATTCTCTCTTGTTCAACGTTGGTTTGCGTGTTGACCGTTTCGATGCCAACCAGTCAGTCTTGAAAGATCCTTATTTGTTCCGTGAAGCTTACACGGTCGGTGATTTGAGAAAACTGAACAAAGATTTGAAATTTGCCGGAAACGCCACAGATGAATGGGTGGTCTATTATTCAGGAAATGACGTTTATATGAGCGAGGCAGACATTAGTAGCGGTGAAATGACCTCTCAGTCAATTGTGGGTTATCGTTACAAAGACACTTGGTACAATGCATCGGGTGCCGAGGTTAACAACCCAGAAAAAGATCTCTCTTTGAGTGTGAACGGACCTATTCTCAAAAACGAGATTGACCAGGTCAATTCCATCACCAAAGTGGAGTCTGGTGCTTTCACCGACTATAAAGCTCAATGGTCAGTGATGCCTCGTATCTCTTTCTCTTTCCCAGTGAACGACAACTCTTTGTTCTATGCTCACTATAACATCATCACTTCCCGTCCTACTAATTTGCAGATTTCCCCGGTTGACTACTTGTTCATTTCCAAACGTAATTCGGCTAATGACATTATCAACAACCCGAACATGAAACCGCAACAGAGTATTGACTATGAAATCGGTTTCCGTCAGAAGATTGGTGCGAAATCTGCTATCAGTATCAGTGCTTATTATTCAGAGAAACGTAACCAGATTCAGGCTTACCGTTTCTCCGGTGCATATCCGAACACTTATTATTCTTATCAGAACATTGACTTCGGTACCGTTCAAGGTTTCACATTCTCTTACAGAATGAACAGAACCAAGAACATCACCCTTTCCGCCAACTACACGCTGCAGTTCGCCAAGGGTACCGGTTCCAGCAGCCAATCACAGCTGGCAATCTTGCAAGCCGGTCAACCTAACTTGCGTACTCTGACCAACCTGAGTTTCGACCAGCGTCACAGAATCGGTGTCAACTTCGACTACCGTTTCGAGAGTGGTGTGAACTACGACGGTCCGACCAGCGAGAAGATGGTTGTTGTTGACGGTAAGGAAACTGTCAAGACCATCGAATGGCTGGCCAACACAGGATTCGCGTTGTTGTTCTCTGCAGCCTCTGGTACTCCTTACACCCGTTCCAGCACTCCTTACTCCAACATTGTTGCCGGTACCACCTCCACACTTTCCGGTACCATCAACGGTTCCAACATGCCTTGGCAGTACCAGTGTGACTTGCGTATCGACAAGTCTTTCATGTTCAACTTCAACAAGAACAAGAAAGATGAGAATGGCAAAGCAAAGGCCGCCAAGATTGGATACGTCACTATCTATGTTGACATCCAGAACCTGTTCAACTTCAAGAATATTATCTCTGTATATGACTACACCGGCAATGCCGATGACGATGGTTATCTGTCAGCAGCTGCTTATCAACAACAGATTAACTCTCAAATCTATGTTCCTTCTTATGTTGATTATTATTTGATGAGAGTGCAGAACCCATATAACTATAGTCGTCCGTTCCGTGCAAGTTTAGGTATTCAATTCGGCTTTTAATCAATAGAAAAAAAAATAAGATATATGAAAAATATTAAACAAATTTTCTGCTTGACTCTTCTTATGGTGTTTGTGCTGTCTGGCACATTACGCGCCGAAAAATTAAAAGGAGAGGTTAGAAGATCTTCCTCACCGAAAGCGGAAACGGCAACATGTCTTCCTGCAAGCAGCTCTAATGAGTTGACGGTGAACAATGTACGTGCCTATATCGAAACTGGTGGTACAATGTGGTTCAAGGAAGTTGCCGAATATGAGATTCCTAGGGGCTCTGGCAAGACTTCCATGTTCTGCTCCGCATTGTGGATTGGTGGACTTGACTCCAACGGTCAGTTGAAGCTGGCTGCTGTCCGCTTCAGACAAAAAGGTGAAGACTTTTGGACTGGCCCTTTGAAACTTGTCGGTGCCGGCACAACGAAGGATATGTGTATCAAATTCGACAAGCATTTCAAAATCACCCGTGCTGAGGTTGACGAACATATTTCCAGCTACAACACTTCTGGTTATGTGATGCCTGCCAGCATCGCTAACTGGCCTGCTCATGGCGATGCGGGCTATTCTTACTATCTTGCTCCCTTTAAGGATGTGAACGAAAATGGTGTTTATGATCCGGAAAATGGTGATTATCCGTATTATGACGTAAACAACGACCTTTGTCCATGGACGGAAGACAACATTGCCCGCGCTGCGGAACACGCTCTTCCCAGAACCCCGGAAGACGTTTTGTATTACGGTAATGATTGGCATAACTCCAACGGTATGATCTATGCCGACCACGTGCTGAAGGGTGATGAAACCCTCTTCTGGATCTTCAATGATAATGCAGGTCCGCACACAGAGTCTGGCGGTAACCCCATCGGTGTTGAAATCCGTGCACAAGCATTCGGATTCGCCACCAATGACGAACTCAACAATATGACGTTCTACTCATACGAGATCATTAACCGTTCCACCTATACATTGACGGAAACATATTTCTCACAATGGGCTGACCCTGACCTGGGTTATGCATACGATGACTATGTGGGTTGTGATGTGGGCCGTGGTTTAGGCTACTGTTACAACGGTTCCAATGTGGATGGTTCCGGTCAGAACTGGGCATACGGTGACCAACCGCCTGCAGTGGGTATTGACTTTTTCCAGGGACCTTATATGGACCCCGATGGACGTGATAACCCGAAATTCTATGCTGACAGCGCTTTGGAAATCGGCTATTGCGACAAATTCCTCAAAAGCTCCTATATGTATGACCAAATGGCCATCAATGGTGTGAACTTCGGTGACAGCATTGAGGATAACGAGCGTTTCGGTATGAGACGTTTTGTCTATCACAACAATAACTCAAGTGTCACAGGTGACCCTGATGCTCCAATGGAATATTATAATATGTTGCGTGGTATCTGGAAAGATAACTCCAAAATGCGCTATGGTGCTAATGCCCACGTTTCCAATGGTGCCACTGGTCCTGAGTGCGACTTCATGTTCCCCTCTTTGACGGATGTATGTAACTGGGGTACACAAGGTGTTGATCCTATTCCGTCACAGTATGGTGCTGACGGTTGGACAGAGGCTAATGTGAACAATGCTCCATACGACCGTCGTTTTATGCAGTCTGCAGGCCCCTTCACTTTGAAACCCGGTTCTGTCAACTATATCACTGTTGGTGTTCCGTGGGCACGCGCCGCCCAAGGTGGTGCACAGGCTTCTGTGGAATTGCTTAAACGTGCTGATGACAAGTGCCAGTCCCTCTTCGAGAATTGCTTCAAAACGTTGGATGGTCCCGATGCTCCCGATGTCACCATCCGCGAACTTGAAAATGAACTTATTATCTATATCTCAAATAACGATCCTCAAAAGAATAACTTCCACGAGTCTTATGTTGAGCTTGATCCTCAAATTCCGAAAACATTGGCATCTGTTTCTTATGTAAACCAATATGATACTACGTTTGCCTTTACAGAAACGGGTGATCCTGACACGATTGTTCATGTTTCCACAGTTCCTGTTGAAACACTTGACACGTTGACACACGAACAACGTTCGTATGTGTTTGAAGGTTATCAGATCTATCAATTGAAAAACTCTTCTGTCAGTGTCACGGATCTTAACGATGCTAGCAAAGCACTCCTTGTAGCCCAATGCGACATTGAAAATGGAGTAGGTCAATTGGTTAACTGGATATATAATGACGCACTGGGAACTTCTGTTGCCACTGAAATGGTGAACGGAACAGACCAAGGCATCTCTCACTCATTCAGAATTACTGAAGACAAGTTTGCCACAGGTACCAACAAGACTCTTGTCAACCACAAAGAATACTACTTCCTTGTGTTGGCTTACGGTTATAATGAGTACAAGCATTTCTCGTTGAATGCAGACAACCTTGATGGTCAAAAAGCTACCTATTTGGCAGGTCGTAGAAACATCAAAACAACGGTGGGTATTCCTCACAAACCCGTTGAGAATATCTTGAACTCCAAATATGGTGACGTGCCTATGATCACCCGTATTGAAGGTCAAGGTAATGGTGGTTTCTTTTTGGATATGACTGATGAATCCCGTGAGCAAATTTTGACACATAATGTCTATAACAATATTCAGTATAAGAACAACTACGGTCCATTGAATATTCAAGTTGTGGATCCGTTGAAGGTTAAACCTTACGACTATGTTATCAAATTCTTGCCGAACAACATCAGTGAAGATGTCAATGACAGCACTATGTGGCAATTGATTGTTTCTGACGAGATTTCAGACCGTGAGTTGATTGATAACCAATTGTACACCATAGAGAACAATGATACGGTTGTGACCCGTGTGACTACTGCTGCAATGCCTATCAGTATGACGAATGAGCAGCTCTTCTTGGATTTGGGTATCTCGATTTCCATCAAGAATGCCAATTTCAAGATTTATCAGCAGAGTCTTAAAGATTATGTCTTGGAACATGGTGGATACACCTATAACAACATCACACGTTATGCACAGCCTGATGCGGTGGGTTCCGATATGACCTTTGACGGTGATATTCCTTGGCTTAGCGGTGTTGCTGACCAAGAGGGTGATTATCCCGCAAACTGGATTCGCGCCGGTCAGCAGACAGCTTCCAGCAAGTGGGAGTGTAACCAAGTCCAACCCGATCAGGCCGAGTGCGATTACATGAAGTGGCGCGCAGAGGACTTTTTCAACTTGTTTGATTTTGTCGATGGTAATGATCAAATGGAAAAGGTTCGTGGATTCATGGATCCTAACCAACAGTTTGAGAGCTTTGTGGGCGGTTTGTGGGCACCATACGTTATGTCCTCACCGTATGATGGCGGTCCTAAGGCCAGATTCCTTGTTCAAGATATTGACCAAGGGGCAACACTTCCTCCTACTTCCGAGTTTGATTTCTCAAAGCTTGATGGTATTCCTAACCTTGCTTCCTATAACCAAACTCTTACCAACCTTTATTCTGTGGATATTGTCCTTACTCCGGACAAGAGTTTGTGGACTCGTGCCGTTGTCTTGGAATCTGGTTCTGCCGGTTTGAATGACAACAACATTATTACTCAGGAATTTGACGGTCAAACATATCAGAATGTTCGTATGGAACCGAAAAATTGTCCTTCAGTTGATAAGGATGGTAAACCCGACAACAGCGGCACCACCGGTATGGGATGGTTCCCTGGTTATGCTATCAATGTTGAAACTGGTGAACGTTTGAACATTATGTTCGCAGAAAACTCTGCCGATGTTCTTAATAATGGTAACGACATGTTGTTCAACCCCACCACTGTATATTCCTACCTGAAGGATTTCAGTGCTGACACGCTTTTGTTGGAGAATGGTGAGTATGTAGCTCTCAATGAAGCCCAGTATAACTCTTACAGAGACCTATACGGTATGCGGTTCGGAGAGCCGCTGAATGGTGGCCGCCACTACGTCTATATCGTGGGAAGCTCCGGTAATACTGCGAATGTGTACTATCGTCTAAACAGAACCAGAAACTACAATGATTCAGGACAACAAGTTACGGCAGGTGGTGTCCCTCACGGTGGTACATTCGTTGGATCAGACGGAAATTCCTATCCTTATTATGAATGTGGTGTTTATGATGAAGGCAAATGGCTGAGAGAGAAATTTATTACCGTTACGTCAGAACCCAATATCAATTCAACTGCACGTAGGGCAAGGAAGATGCAGGTCTTCAACAACGTGATGTGGACCAGCATTCCAATGCCCAATCAGATGTTTGCAGATAAGTGGCTCTCATCAAATGCAACAATCAAGTTACGTGTCTCTCGTCCTTACTTGAGATATTCTTCTCGCTGGTATGACAGTCCTTCACAATCCGCTAACGCAAGTTTGAACAATGGATATCCGATGTATGAGTTCACAACAAAGAATATTGCTCCTTCTAAGGTTGAACAAGTGGCTGATGTGGAGCAATTGTTACAAGACATTAACATTGTTCCGAACCCGTATTATGGTTATTCAGATTATGAGCATACAGCTCTTGAAAACTATGTTCGCATTGTGAACCTTCCCGCCAGATGTACGATTTCTATTTACACAGTCAACGGCACTCTGATTAGAACGCTCTCTCACGGTTCTGAAAATGACTCTTTTGTTGAATGGGATTTGAAGAACCATGCTAATATTCCTATTGCCAGCGGTGTTTACATTATCTATGTGAAAGCACCTGGCATTGGTGAGCGTACGTTGAAATTCTTCTGCAATATGCGTCCTACAGACTTGAATGGTTTCTAAAATTATTAATCTTAAAAATCAGAGAATATGAAAAATCTATATAAATCATTAATAATTTGTACAATTATTGCTCTCTTATCTGCAAGTACCTCTATGGTATTTGCAGGTAACAGAGACCGTTCCGGTCAAGCTGGTGCATCACACCTGCTCATAGATCCGTGGGCTCATACAAGCGGTATGGCCGGTGCAGGTGTCGCTGAAATTCGTGGTCTTGAATCTGTTTTCTCAAACGTGGCAGGTCTTACCTTTGTCCGCAAAACAGAGCTCGCCTTCAACAGAACACAATATCTTGTTGGTTCTGGTGCGGGAATTAGTATCAACTCTATGGCTATCGCTCAACGATTGGGTAAGAAAAAGGATTTCGGTATCATAGCCGTCTCTTTCTTCTCCCAAGGTTTTGGTGATATTCAGATTACCACAACCGATCAGCCAGAAGGAGGTCTTGGTACTTTCAGCCCTACACTTACCTATATTGGTCTGCATTATGCTAAGTCTTTTAATAATTTCATCAAAGGTGGTGTTTCTATTAAGATCATAAACGAGCGTATTTCCGATTCTCGCGCCACTGGCTTTGCTATTGATGCAGGTGTGCAATATGTTACAGGCAAATATGAAAACTTTAAAATCGGTGTCACATTAAAGAATATCGGTCTTCCTATGCATTATTCTGGCGATGGTCTTTCCGTGCGTTCCCGTATTCTGAGTCAGGATTTTGAACAGACTTTGGAGATGCGCTCTGCGGAATTTGAAATGCCCTCCCTTTTGTCAATAGGTGTTTCATACGACCTTTTGTTCTTTGGAGGCGAATATGCCGATATGACTAAAGAGGAACTCGCAGAAGAAGGACTTACACGTGATGATGCAGAACATAGACTTACTTTTGCTGGTGCGTTTACGGCTAATTCCTATACGAGAGACGTTTTCTCCATTGGACTTGAGTACGGATTCAGAAATATTTTCATGATTCGTGCAGGTTATGGTCTAGAGAATATTGGAAAAGGTGCTGTTTCGAATATAGATGAAAAAGCCGCCATTCTTTTGAATAGTGACTCTTTCTTTGCAGGTCCTGCCGTAGGTGCCACTATTTGCGCACCGCTCACCAAAGAGCGCGTAAAACACGCAGTTGGCCCCAGAATCTATTTCGATTATGGTTATAGATTCACCAATAACTGGAGAGGCAACCACTATATGGGTATTAAAATCACTTTGTAAAAATTATTCAATAGTTTTTATTGTTTATCACGATAGAAGAGACTTAACAGTCTCTTCTATTTGTGTAATTTAAGAAAACATGTTATGGAAGATGTAAAATATTATTCGCAAGAAGGCTTGGATGCCCTTAAACGTGAATTAAATCAACTGGAGGCAGTGGAACGACCGAAAATCTCACAAGCCATAGCAGATGCGCGTGACAAAGGCGACCTTTCCGAGAATGCCGAGTATGATGCTGCCAAGGAAGCTCAGGGTATGCTCGAACTGAAAATTGCTAATCTCAAAAATCTGATATCCAAAGCACGTGTCTTGGATGAGTCGAAAATTGATGTCTCCAAGGTCTTGATATATTCTATTGTTAAAATCAAGAATTTGAAAAACAAAATGGAAATGACATATACCATCGTGCCTGAGTCCGAGGCAGATCTGAAAGGTGGCAAGATTTCGGTTTCGAGTCCTATTGCTAAAGCCCTTATCGGTAATTCTACAGGCGACGTGGTCAGCGTGCAGGCCCCTGCCGGTGTTATGGATTTTGAAATTTTAGACGTTTCCCGTTAATCTGAACAATATGGAAGATACAATTTTTACCAAAATCGTAAAAGGGGAGATCCCTTGCTATAAAATCGCCGAAGACGACCGTTTCTTTGCCTTCTTGGATATTTCCCCTCTGGCAAAGGGTCACACGTTGGTTATTACCAAGTTGCAAAACGATTATATCTTTGATTTGGATGACCAGATGTTGGGTGATATGATGGTTTTTGCCAAGAAGGTCGCAAAGGGTATCGAAAAGGCGATTCCTTGCCAGCGTATTGGCGTGGCTGTGATTGGCATTGACGTTCCGCATAACCATATCCATCTTGTTCCCATTAACGGGGTGGGGGATTTGAATTTCAAAGCTCCACGTGTGCAGCTTACCAAAGAGGAGTTTGCGGACATTGCTGCTAAAATTTCTGCCGCCATTTAATTAAAGACCACATATCAAGGTGGCACCAGCGAAAGTGCCACTTTTTTTTTCATCGGATTATGAAAATAATAGGAATTACAGGCACTCTCGGTGCTGGAAAAGGAACCATCGTGGATTATCTTATCCAACATTATGGGTTTAAGCATTACTCCGTTCGCGGTTACCTCATAGAAGAGGCGAAACGGCGCGGAATGGAGCTAAACAGGGACACGTATGTGGTGGTTGCTAATGATTTACGCGCCACTCACGGTCCTTCGTATATCATCGATCAACTTTATCTCCAGGCTGCCGAAAATGGTGGCAATGCTGTCATAGAAAGCGTCAGAACCCCAGGAGAGGTTGAGTCGTTGCGCAAGCATGAGCATTTTCTGTTGTTTGGTGTAGATGCGGACCCGGAAATCCGTTATGAGCGCATCGTAAACCGCGCTTCCGAGACCGACCAAATCAGTTTCGATACGTTTATTGAAAACGAACAGCGAGAGATGTCCTCCACTGACCCGAATCACCAGAATATCGGCAAATGCATGCAAATGGCTGATTATGTTTTTTTGAATAATACTGATTTCCAGGATTTGTACCGCCAAGTAGAGCAAGTCTTGGGCAATTCAAGTTGTAAATAAGCAGTAAAACAGGCGACCGGATTTTGTGAGTAATTGCCAATTTTCAGGTGGGACTAAAATGATAATGTATATTTGTAGGTGGGACTTACCGGTCGCCTGTTGCTTATCATTTTTTCAACGAGCAAAGATATAAAAATTTTCGTTTGAAAATTAATTATTTAAAAAATATTTTATATAAAATACTTTACAATTAACCGTTAAAAACAAAAGTATAACAATCAAAGAGAACATTATGACGCAAGAGGAGAAAATATTATCTGAACTCAATGAGCAACAGCAAATTGCAGTTTCTCAAACGGAAGGTCCTGTGATGGTGCTGGCAGGTGCCGGCTCTGGAAAAACCCGTGTTTTGACCTACCGGATAGCTTACATGTTGGCCGTGAACAATATCAGTCCGTTTAGGATTTTGGCGCTGACGTTCACCAACAAGGCCGCTGCGGAGATGCGTGAACGTATCATCCAGCTTGTGGGCGGTGAGACGGCAAAGGCAGTGACCATGGGAACCTTCCACTCCGTGTTTTACAAGATTCTGCGTATAGAGGCCGAAAAAATCGGTTACGGACCGAATATCACCATATACGATACTGATGATGCCAAATCTTTGATTAAGAGTATCGTCAAGGAAATGGGATTAGACCCCAAGCAATATACCCCAGGCTTTATCTTGAATCGTATTTCCATGGCCAAATCGAGTCTTTTGTCGGCACAGGAGTATGCGGACAATCCGGAAATCGCTGCTGCCGACCGCATGTCCAACAAGCCGATGATTGCGCAGATTTTCTTCAAATACAATGACAGGCTTCAAAAGTCTAATGCCATGGATTTCGACGACCTGCTCTATTACATGAATGTCCTGTTGCGCGATTCGCCCGAAGCGCTTTTCAAGTACCAAAATCGTTTCCAGTACATCTTGGTGGATGAGTATCAAGACACGAATTATGCTCAGTATTTGATTATTAAGCGATTGGCGGCGTTGAACCAGAATATTTGCGTGGTGGGTGACGATTCGCAAAGTATCTATGGCTTCCGGGGTGCGGATATTCAGAATATCCTGAACTTCAAACGCGATTACCCGAACACGCGGATTTTCAAGTTGGAGCAGAACTACCGTTCCACGCAGAACATCGTGAATGCGGCCAATGAGGTAATTCGCCACAACAAAGACAGAATGCCCAAGAAAGTGTGGACGGATAACGTTGAAGGGTCGAAAATAGAGTTGATACGGGCGTCATCTGATATGGAGGAGGCCAACGAGATTGCCAACAAGATTTTCGAGTGCCAGATGAACGAGCATGCTGAAAACCGGCAGTTTGCCATCCTTTACCGCACCAACACACAGTCGCGTGCGCTGGAAGAGGCCATGGTAAAGCGCCATATTCCGTACAAGATATTGGGCAGTATATCCTTCTATAACCGCAAGGAAATCAAAACAGTGCTGGCCTATTTCCGGTTGGTGATTAACCATTACGATGAGGAGTCGCTCCGTCGGGTGATTAACTACCCCATGCGCGGCATCGGCGACACCACGCTGGCTCGTTTGGCCACTGCCGCGCAAGCTGCCGGGGTGCCGTTATGGGATGTGGTAGAACGTCCAGAAAACTATGCCACGGAATTAAACGCTAGCGTGACGTCTCGTTTGCATGATTTTGCCGACCTTATCAAAGGGTTCTCCGCGCAGCTGACGACAAAGGATGCTTACGAGTTGGGAATGCAGATTCTGGTCAAATCCGGAGTCGCCAAAGCTTTGAACGAGAATGTTGAGGAGAAAGAGCGTGTGGATCATGTGACGGAACTTTTCAACGCCATCCAAAGCTTTGTGGGCCGCGAACCTGAGAATATCCTCAACGAGGAAACGGGTGAGATGTTAGAGACCTATTTTCCTTCGCTGGACCAGTATATGCAATCGGTGTCGTTGTTGGATGACCGTGATTTGAACAAGGAGGATGAGGAGAAGCAGAGCAACGTCGTGCGTCTGATGACGATACATTCCGCTAAAGGTTTGGAATTTGACTATGTGTTTGTGTCGGGGATGGAGGAAAACCTGTTCCCGTCGTCTATGAGTTTGGATTCCCGTGCAGCTTTGGAAGAAGAGCGTCGGCTGTTCTATGTCGCTCTGACCCGAGCCCGCAAACAGGTTTTCCTCTCCATGGCGCTCTCGCGGTTCCAGTATGGTCAGCGTCGGCCGTGTGAATGCAGCCGGTTTTTGGACGAAATTCCTGACCGTTACATGAAAGTGATTCAAAAGGCGTCGGAGGGCAGTGGTATGTTCGGAAAGTCTTATTCCGAGCCGGAAACTGGAAGATTCCGCTTTAAGTCCGAGTCTCGTCCGTCATCTTCTGGCTATACGCGGGAGGTGCGGAAACAGCCGGTTGTCACAAAGCCCGTGGTGAAAACCAAACAGGATGTGCAGCTTGACCAGATCGGCGAGTTAGCGGCTCCGGAGTCCGTACAGCCCGGCGTGCGCGTTTATCACACGAAATTTGGTTTTGGCCGAGTGGATTCCGTATCGGGTGTTGGACCCGATGCCCGTGCTGTGGTTATCTTCGATACAGTAGGCAGCAAAACCTTAGTCCTTAAATTCGCAAAATTATTGATTCCAAAATAAGATAACATGCAATTCAGAACCATCATACCCGCTCCGGAATACCCTTTTGAAATCACACCAAACGACACAGTAATGCTTGTGGGTTCCTGTTTTTCCGACAATATGGGACATTACTTTGATGTGCATCGTTTCGATGTCTGTTCCAACCCTTTCGGGGTGCTTTTCAACCCGATTTCCATCGACAGGGCATTGCGTTTTATGCTTCAGCCCGACCTTTTTGACAAGAACCGCTATTTTTACAAGTATCGGGATTTATGGGTGAGCTTTGCCCATCATGGTCGTTTCTCAAAAGAGAATTACGAGGATTTTGAGGCTGAAATTGACCGTAGTTTGCAGGAATGTTCCGATTTTCTGCATAAAACCCGCTATTTATTTGTCACTTTCGGAACGGCGTTTTGCTATAAGTTCATTCCTCGGGATTTAATTGTCTCTAATTGCCACAAGATCCCGAATCATCAGTTTGAACGTATTCGCTTGGATGTGAAAAAGGTTGTTTCTCAGTGGAATAGCACGCTTACATTGCTGAAAGAGGCAGTTCCCGAAATGAAAGTGATTTTCACGGTGAGTCCGGTGCGTCATCTTGGGGACGGTGCTCATGAAAATGCGTTAAGCAAGTCCGAACTCCTTTTGGCTGTCGATAAGTTGGTGGACAATGAAACCTCGTTTTATTTTCCCGCTTACGAATATTTGATGGACGATTTGCGGGATTATCGTTTTTACGCCAAAGATTTGTGCCACCCTAACGATATGGCGGTCAGTTACTTGGAGGAAAAATTGGCGGAGGCCTTTTTCTCTCAGGAAACGCGGGAGCAAATGGTGGAGATTGAGAAGGAGAACCGTTTCCTGAATCACCGCCGGTTCAGGTAGAAGGAACTACCGGTTGATTACTTCATTGATTGTCAGCGGGAAATACTGGTGTTCCAGCTGGTGGATTTTCGTTTCGATGGTTTCTAACGTGTCGTCATCCTCCGCATGGAAGGCGAACTGGTTGATGATTTTGCCAGTATCCACGCCTTCATCGACAAAATGGATGGTGATACCGAACACTTTCACGCCGTAGTTGTAGGAGTCGGCGATGCCGTGTGCGCCAGGGAACGAGGGCAGCAGGGCAGGGTGCAGGTTGATGATGCGCATGGGGAAAGCTTCTAACAGCGTGGGTCCGATGATACGCATATAGCCGGCCAGCACAATGTATTCGACTTGTCGTTTTTGGAGTTCTGCTAAAACGGCCTGCTCGTAGGCAGCCTTTCCGGCATAGTCCTTTGCACAAAAAGTGAACGCGTCAATGCCGGCGGCATTGGCGCGTTCCACTGCTTTGCTTGAAGGATTGTCGGATACCAATAATGCGATGTCGGCGTTGAGCGTCTGCTGTTTCACGGCCTCGATAATGGCCTGGAAATTGGAGCCGAAACCGCTGGCGAATACGGCAATCTTTTTCATAGCGAATTAGTTACCTTTCGGACATTTGCCGCCTTCTTTGGGGCAGCCTTTGCCTTCACCTTTGCAACCATGGCCTTCGCCTTTGCATCCGGGTTTGTCACCGCCCTTGCAGCAAGCTTTGCCTTCGCCCTTGCAACCGCCGCAGCAGCTCATTTCGTCGAAAGCGGCTTTTCTGTCATCGAGGGAGAGTTTGTCCCAGTTGAGCATGGCAGCCTCGAATTTGGCTTTCTTCTCTTCCTGGGCTTTCTTCATAGCTTGCATCTCATCGTATTTGGCCTTGCGCATGTCAAGCAGTTCCGCTTTGCGCTCCTCGGTGAGATTTTCCCAGTTCTGCCAATCCTCGGCAGCCTTCTTGCAGGCTTCCATTTCGGCTTTCTGTTCTTCGGTCATCTCCTTGCAGCAAGGTTGATCTTCGGCTTGCACTTCGGTGCATTCAGCTTTCTGCTCAGCAGGTTTGTTGTTGGTGCAGGCGGTGAAAGTCAGACAGCAGGCAGCTGCCATCAAGATAAAAAGTTTCTTCATTTTTTTGCTTTTTAATTTGTTTCTAACTTTAATGAATTACAGGCGCAAAAATAGTCTTTTTTCAATCCCCGAACTGTTTAAAATTCTTAAATTTGCATGGAACGAATGGAGACGCAAAATTTTGCGTCTCCACTTCTTACGTCTTTTTTTGCGTCACTATTTCACCGGATACGGTATCACAATGTCGTCGCAGTACTCGCAGCGGTAGGAGCGTTTCTCCTTATCGACGAGGTGGAAGACGTGCGGGAAATAGTGTTCCACGGAGGTGACGCAGCGCGGGTTCTTGCAGCGTATGATGTTCTCCACGCGGTCAGGCACTTCTAACTTCACCTTCTTGATGGTTTTCCCGTCCTCGATGATGTTTACCGTGGCGTTCGGGTCGATAAGCCCCAAAAAGTCGTAGTTAATATCGATGACATTGTTGATTTTGATAATGTCTTTTTTGCCCATCTTTTGGCTGTAGGCGTTGCAGATGAGCGCGACATTATAATCGGCCGCGTCAAGGTTCAGATAATTGAACACTTGGATGCCATATCCGGCGGTAATGTGGTCGATGACAATACCTTTTTCTATACTGGTGATTTCTAACATGATGCTTCTTATTTATGATGATGTTTTCTTACTGTTTTGACTTGAGACTTGGGACTTGAGACTTGGGACTTGAGATTTGAGAGTTTTTATCATAAATCATAAGTCTTAAGTCCTCAGTCCTCAGTCTTACGTCTAATAAATCCCTAAAAGTTTCAAAATTAACGCCATACGCACATACATGCCGTTCTTGGCCTGCTGGAAGTATTGCGCTCTTGGGTCGTCATCGACTTCGGTGCTGATTTCGTTGACGCGGGGCAGTGGGTGCAGGATGTAGGTGTCGGGGCGGGCGTAGGACATTTTCTCTTTGTCGAGGATGAAACGGTCTTTCAGACGGATATAGTCCTCTTCGTTGAAGAAACGTTCGCGTTGCACGCGGGTCATGTAGAGGAAGTCGAGCTGTCCCATATAAGGTTCCATTTGATCGACCTCTTGGAATGGGATGCCTTTCTTGCGGACGACCTCTTCGCGGATATATTCCGGAACTCTCAGCTCCTCAGGGGAGATGAAGATGAAGCGGACGCCTTCGTAGTTGCTGAGGAATTTGACGAGGGAATGGACCGTGCGGCCGAATTTAAGGTCACCGCAGAAGCCGTAGGTTTTGTTCTCCACGTTGCCGCGCAGTCGCTCGATGGTGAGGATGTCGGTGAGGGTTTGCGTGGGGTGCTGGTGGCCGCCGTCGCCGGCATTGATGAGCGGCATGTGGATGTAGTGGCTGGCCAGACGCGGGGCACCTTCCTTGGGATGGCGCATGGCCGCGATGTCGGCGTAGCACTCCACAGTGCGCAAAGTGTCGGCGATGCTTTCACCTTTCGCTGTGGACGAGGAAGCGGCCTCGGAGAATCCGATCACTTGGCCGCCCAAGCGCAGCATAGCCGTTTCGAAGCTGAGACGTGTGCGCGTGCTCGGCTCATAAAAAAGAGTTGCCAGGATCTTGCCTTCGCAACTCTTACTGTACTTCGCCGGATCGGCGATAATCTGGTGACCCAAATCGAAAATTTCACGGAATTCTTCGCGTGTGAAATCGGACGGGTCAATCAAACTTCTGTTTTTTAACATAATGAAACCTCCTATATTTTTAATTATAAACAACTTCCATACTTCGTTGCGGCTTTTTCCATCCCTTAATTTACCAAAACTAAATCCAATGCAAAAATAGTATTTTTTTAAGATTAGAATAGTTTCGTGAAAAAAATACGAATAAGTCTAAGTCATGCCATAGTTAAAGTCATAGTTAATTGTCATTGTCATAGAAAAACCTAAGCTACTAGCTAAAAAAATCGTATCTTCGCGGCCAAAATAAATAGGTATGAAAGACATTTCCTCTGAAAGCATCCAAAAGGCCGTCAATATTTTGACCAAATATACGGACAGTAAGCTGCTTACGCATCTTAATGCCTGCGTTCACTGCGGGTTGTGCGAAACCAGCTGCCTCTTTTTCAAGACATTCCAGGAACCGAAATACATACCTGGGAAGAAAGTCGATATGGTGTCTTCGATTTATCGTCGTTACTGCACCTTTTTGGGCAGAACTGCGCCTAAGTTGGCGAACGCCAAGGAGTTGACAGAGGATTACATCGCCGAGATGGTCGATTCGCTGTATGGTGCGTGTACGATGTGCGGACGTTGCGTGAAGCACTGTTCCATCGGGGTGGATATTCCGTTTGTGGTGCGCACGGGTCGTCGGATGTTAGCCACCATGGGATGTGTGCCAGAAACGCTGCAGGCCACGGTTGATGCGGCGCTGAAGACCAAAAACAACATGGCCATCCCGAAAGAGGATTTCGTGGATACTATTGATTGGATGCAGGAGGAGTTGCAGGACGAATTGGAGACCGAGGAGACGCTAATTCCGCTGAACAAGGAGAACGCGGAGATTCTCTACACGCTGAATCCACGCGAACCGAAATTCTTCCCGCTTTCCATCGCTGCTGCTGCCAAGATTTTTCATGTGGCGGGCGCCGACTGGACACTCTCCGATGAAATGTACGACGTGACCAATTACGGTTATTTTTCAGGCAACGATGCCCATGCCAAGCAGATTGCCCAACACATGTACGATGAGATGGCGAAGCTGAAATGCAAGACATTGGTATTGGGGGAATGCGGTCACGGTACACGTGCACTCCGTTGGGAAGCCCCCAACTATATGGGACAGCACCCTGATTTTAAGATGATTTCCCTTGTGGAACTGATTGAGGAATACATCAAATCAGGCAAAATAATATTAGATAAAACCTTGAATACCAAGAAATACACCATTCACGATCCGTGTAATATCACACGGAATGGCGGGTTGTTCAACTCGTTGCGTTATGTGGTGAAGCAGGCGGTGCCGGAGCTGATCGAGATGGATCCTTACGGCAGTGACAATTTCTGCTGCGGTGGTGGCGGTGGTATGTTGGCCATGAGCGAATACAACGAACGCCGCCTGAAGATTGGCAAAATCAAGGCCGACCAGATCAAAGCGACGGGCGCGGATGTGGTGATTACCCCGTGTCACAACTGCGCGGACCAGCTCACGCAAATCAATCACGAGTACAAACTCGGTGTGGAGATCAAGTCCGTAGCGGAAGTGGTGGCCGACGCGATAGTGTTGGGTGAATAGAGGGAAAAGGCTTCGGGGGCTCTTATTCGCGATGTTGGCGTGAGGTAGGTGGTGCCTGGCCAGGTTTACCAGGGATCAATTTGCCCTTGTATTTTTCATCCAATGCCTTGCTATCCGCATTTTGTTGAATTTTCATCACTTCCGGAAATTGGATAAGGACTTGGGCCTTCCATTCTTTATTACGTTTCACCATGTCCAAAGAGCCTTCTTGGATTTGTATTGGCGTGGTTTTTATGTATTTGACCTCGGCGGTGGTGTCGCTCAGCCAGTTCACCTCTTTGATTTCGATAGAGGCAGGAGTATTCTGTTTTACATAGTTCGGATCCAGATTCGGCATAATGACCTCTTCAATGACGCGAAGGGTTTTTTCAATGGTTTCTTCGGAGGCATACGATTCAGCCTCCTTGATTTGATAGTTGCCCATGGCGGTCAAATACCCCATCGCCGCGTCTTCAATCGAAGTTTGTTTGCTTTTGCAGCTACCGAAAATAATTGTAGTAAAAGCAAGGATTATAAATACAAGGAAATTTTTCATTATGATTTGATAAAAAAACATGCTCACGAGATTGGCACGTGAGCATTTGTTTTTCTAAATAATTTATTATTTGCCTGGAACCAGTTTTCTGGTCACCTTTTTGGAAGACAAGGGTATAGTGGATTTGTCAAGTTTTAGTTGTCGAATGTCCACCATCATCTCAACAGTGGAGGCGGAATCTACCCCCATAGTATCGATAAATGCTTCGTATGCGTTGAACATGGTGGCTATAATGTTAGAGGAAAGAGTGAGATCGGTAGCATCGAAAACAGAAACGTCAATGGTAGCGGATTTCGCCCAATAGTCTCCGTGGATAGCACCGCTTTGGGGATCTTGCATAAAGGTATAATGGTAATATTCAATCCATTTAATCTTATCGCTATTAAGGTTTCCGGAAGTGTCTGCGGTAGCGTGGATTGATCCCTCCGTGGCGGAAGAGACAATATCAATGATAGGCAGGACAGTGTGGGCTTGTGCATAGAGTTTCCATAAACATTGAACGCTATCGTATAAGCCTGTGACATCGTGCACAGTCCAATGTGTGCCGTTGAAATTCACATTCACGCCGGTTTCACTGAAAAGTTTTTCAAATTTAGCCGTATATGTCGCATCTCCAGTAACAATGATAGTACGAGGATTATCTGTGGAGCCGTCTTGCCATTTCACAAATTCATAGCCTTCGCTGGGAATTGCCTCCAGGGTGATGGTGTCTTGATCATTGAAATAGCCTTGGTTGTTAACAATGCCTCCACCAACCACCACGCCTCCTGCTGTGGGGTTGGCTGCAACGGTAATGATGTACTGCTTTTTCGTGCAAGAGGTGAAAATCATAGCTCCGGCCAAAACAACCATGCAAATTGCGCTTAATATTTTATTCATAACAGTATTTTTAGGACTAAGAAGTAAAACTTTTTATGATCAAATCTTGTTAGAGTCCGACAAACAATGTCAAAAAAGATTACGCCGCAAAAATAAAAAAATCTGTTTAACCTACCTGTTGTTAATCAATTAATTTTTTGCTAAGCAGGTGAGAGCAGAATGCGAATGGTGATTGTTTGAGATATTATTTAAGGATGGGTTGAATTTGTCGAAGCGTGTCATATTTGGCGTGACGTTCCTGACGCTGTTTTTTTGCGGATTCGGATTCAGTAGGAGGCGTTACATGGGCATACCATTGGCCGTCTCTCTTTCGCAACTCCAGCTCACCAGAGAAATTCTTTATGGGGGTGGTTTTATGATAGGTGGCAACGGCCGTGGTATCAGAGGTGATGTTCACATTCGTTATCTCGATAGTGGCAGGCGTATCCGACTTGATGTAGGAGGAATCAAGTTTTTGCAACAATTGGCTAGCCCGGACAAGAACCGTATTTTGGGTTTCAACGGTGGCATATTTCGATGCTTCATCCAATTGGTAATTGGCCATAGCAAAAGAGTAATTGTATGCCGCCATTTCTGCCAGATAGCGGTCCGACTTGCATCCGCAACACATAAATAAAAAGGCCACTGTTAAAAACAAAACAAGCTGTTTCATATTTTTTTTATTAAGGATAAAAAAAAGACTGCTTCCGAAAAAAGCAGTCTTTTTTCTATCGTGTGAAAAAAATTATTTCACTCTTTGAGCCACTTTATGAGTGTTTTTCTTGCTGACAGGAGCTTTGCTGGTGTTCCAAGTCCAAGGCATATTGTCAATATTGCCGCTGAAAGGATACATGGCAGGCATGGTGCCATCTTGGAGATAAGTCACATAGTCTTCAACAGTGAACACTTCTGCGCTCCAAGAACCGCTCATCGTCAGAGCGTTCAAATCAACAGCTGTGATGACTTCAGCGAAAGAAGAAGAATTTGTGTTCCAGCCCCAGTATGTTGCGGGTTGATGATTCTCGTTATCCAAAATACCTTGAGCATCATAATAGGTGTAGTTAGGATCGCGATAGTTCATAATGTCACCGCCGGTGTTCTCGTAATTGTAGTCATTGCCAGGGGTGGTTTCAAGCCAACCGTCACAATAGATATTATCTTCGCTGTTGGCCACTTTGAAGAATTCAACATAGAGATAACCTTCAGAAGACTTGTCAACTGCGCTCATGTTGGCAGCTTCCCATGAAGTGCCGTTGAAAGACACCGTTGTAGAACCAGTAACAATTACAGGAATTTCTTCGAAATAAGCGGTCCAGGTTTCATCAGCGGTAACGGTGATAGTACGAGGATTCTCGGTGTTGCCGTCTTGCCATTTCACAAAGATGTAACCCTCTTTCGGTGTTGCAGTCAGAGTAGCAGTAGCACCATCGTTGTATGTACCGCCGCCAGTCACAGTGCCCCAGGCATCGTTGTTAGAGTTAACAGTAATGGTGTACTGTTTTTGTGTACAAGAGGTGAAAATCATACCTCCGGCCAAAAGGGCCATGCATAATACGCTTAATACTTTTTTCATAATACTTTAAATTGATTTAAGGTGAATAAAAAGTTGTTTCTATTAAAAAAACGTTGCAATAGACGAATAATGTAAAAAAACGTTTAATGGCGATTATTATTGTGCATCATTTTCGTGTTCGCGCACTAATTTGTCGTCAATAAAGATACGTCCGCATGCCTCGCATACGATAATCTTTTTGTGGAGGCAGATGTCGAGTTGGCGTTGCGGGGGAATCTTGCTGAAGCAACCGCCGCACGCGTCGCGCTCAATCTTCACGATGGCGAGACCATTGTGGGCGTTTTTGCGGATACGCTCGAAAGCAGCGAGCAAGCGGTCGTCCACTTTTGCACGAAGCTCTTCCGCTTTCGCTAAAAGTTCCTCCTCCTCTTTTTGAGTGTCGGCCACAATCACTTCCAGTTCCGCTTTCTTATGTTCCAAAATGTCTTTAAGCTCATCCAGACGTTCGTTAGTTTCCGCAATCTTGTTCTGCTTGTCCAAAATCTCAGCTTCGTGTTTCTCCTTGTGCTTTTCGGCGACTTGGATTTGCAGTTGTTGGAATTCGATTTCCTTGCTCAACGCCTCATATTCGCGGTTGTTGCGCACGGAGTTCTGTTGTTCCTCGTATTTTTTGATGGAAGCTTTTGCCTCCTCGATGTTGGTGTTTTCTGAAGCGATTTTCAGTTTGAGATTCTTGATGTCATCCGTGAATTTGCTGATACGGGTGTTCAAGCCTTCACATTCGTCTTCATTGTCGCGGATTTCCTCGGGAAGCTCGCCACGGATCATGCGGATATCGTCAATCTTGGTGCAGATTTGTTGCAAATTATACAAGGAGAGCAATTTCTGTTCGATTGACAATTCCTCAGCAGTGCTTTGGGTGCTTTCGTGTTTTTTCACCTCCACAACGCCATCGGAAGATTTCTCCACCGTAACCTCATCGTCTTCGATAATTGTCTCCACCACAGGCTTTTTGGCCACTTTTTGTTTCGGTTTCGGAGCTTCCTCGGTCACTTGTTCCACCATTTCCTCTCTTACCTCGACGGGTTCCTCCAGTTCCACTGGCTTGGTCTCTTCGGTCTGAGGAACTTTCACCCGTTTCGGGGTGATCTTCTTCATTTTGGGAACAATTTTCTCCACTTTCGTTTTTTTCGTGCCGATTTCAACCTCTTCTTCTGTTACTTTTTTCTTGGCCATATTTGATTTAACTATTTGATTATCAATAATCTAAAAATATTTAACTTCTAAAAGTTCCAATTTAGAAATTAAGGTGGCAAATGTAGTAAATTTTTCGTTTAGCAAGTTGAAAATAATATTCTTAATGAAAAATTCACCTTCATAGTGTCCGATATCTACCAAAAGCGTTCCGGAATGGGACTTGAAGAAGTCGTGGTATTTGAAATCGCCTGACACATAGGCGTCTGCGTCCGAAGCGATGGCCAAATCGATGAAACTGGATCCGCCGCCGCCACAGACCGCCACTTTGCGGATTGTCCGCTCTGTGTTTCCGGCATAGCGGAACGGAGGAAGTTGCAGTTTGTTTTTCAGGAAAGACAGGAACGCCGGTACGGTCATTTCTTCCGGCAACTCCCCGATGCGGCCGAGGCCTATGGTGCGACTCTCGTTTTCAAGCGGAAGTAGATCGAACGCAGGTTCCTCGTAGGGATGGTTTTCGTAAAGGGTTTGGATCACAGTTCGTTGCATACCAGTAGGGTAGAGGACTTCGACACGTTCTTCCGCCACATGTTCGAGGACGTTCTCCTGTCCGAGGTAGGGGTTGGCGCCGGTTTGCGGCCGGAATTGTCCGGTGCCGCTCATCGTGTAGGCGCACGAGTCGTAATTGCCCTGCACTCCGCATCCGATTTGGAAAAGGGCGTTTTTGAGCTGTTCGGCGTGGTCGGTGGGCACAAAGACCACCAGTTTGCGGTAGAGTCCTTTGTGTGGTTCCAACACTTTCGTGTTCCGAAGTCCGAGTTTTTCCGCGAAAGCGTCGTTGCCGCCGCCTTCACCGCTGTCGATATTGGTGTGCATGGAGTAGAGCACCATGTTGTGTGCCAGTGCTTTGCAAATCATCGCTCCCACGCGGTCTGTGGGAACAATCTTGTTGATGCCGCGCTTTAGCATCAGCGGATGGTGCGAAATCACGAGGTTGCAGCCCTTTTCGATAGCCTCTTCAATGACCTGCTCCGACATCTCGAAACAGACCATCGCGCCGGTGATCTCTTGACGCACATCCCCGCACTGTACCCCGCAGTTGTCGAAATCTTCTTGGAGGTACAACGGGAATTTTTGTTCTAAATATTGGGTTACTTGTTTGATTGTCATATTATTGATAATTGATTGTGTAGAGACGCAAAATTTTGCGTCTCTACATCTGGCGCCTCTACTGAAAATACAATGCGCCGCAGAAAACCTCTGCGGCGCTTCTCGTATAAATGAACGATTAGTCAAAATCGGGGAAGTCCCGTCTTTCCTGGCGGTGACGTTGGCCGTCGTGCTGGTTGCTGTTGCCACGACGGGGAGCGCCGCCTTGACGACCACGGTCGCGATCGCGGTCACGGCCACCACCGTTGCGGTTGCCACCACCGTTACGACCGCCGTTGCCGCGCGGTTTCTCCTCTTCGTAACCTTCGGGTTTCGGGAGCAAAGCTCTGTGTGACAGTCTGTACTTGCCAGTCTTCTCATCGATTTCGATGAGCTTCACCTTGATCTTGTCGCCCACGTTGAGCACGTCAGCCACATTGTCGATGCGGCGGTATGCGATCTCGGAAACATGCAGCAGACCGTCGGTGTTAGGCAGGAATTCCACGAATGCTCCGAAGTCGGTGATGGTCTTGACTGTGCCTTCGTAAATCTCACCCACCTCAGGCAGTGTGGTGATGAGTTTGATGCGCGCCATGGCGGCGTTGATGTCATCCACGTTGGCGGCTGCGATGTCGATGATGCCGAATTCGCCGACCTCTTCAATGTTGATGACGGTGTTGGTCTCACGCTGCATCTCTTGGATGATCTTGCCTCCGGGTCCGATGACGGCGCCGATGAATTCGCGCGGGATTTGCATTTGGACGATACGCGGCACGAAGGGACGGTAATCTTCTCTCGGTGCGGGCATCGCTTCTTTGATTTTGCCAAGGATGAACATTCTGCCGCGGTGTGCTTGAGCCAGAGCTTCGGCCATCACCTCGGAAGAGAGTCCCTTGACTTTGATATCCATCTGGCAGGCAGTGATACCGTCTTCGGTACCGCAGACCTTGAAGTCCATGTCGCCGAGGTGGTCCTCGTCGCCGAGGATGTCGGAGAGGATGGCGTAGCGGCCAGTGGCTTCGTCAGTAATCAAGCCCATGGCAATACCGGAAACGGGCTTTTTCATCTTCACACCGCAATCAAGCAGGGCGAGTGTGCCGGCGCAAACGGTTGCCATAGAGGAACTTCCGTTGGATTCAAGAATGTCGGAAACCAAGCGGACTGTATAGGGGAATGACGGATCGTCGAACGGGATCATCGGTTTGAGGGCGCGTTTGGCCAAGTTGCCGTGACCGACCTCGCGACGGGAGGTACTGCCGATACGTTTCACCTCACCCACGCTGTAGGGCGGGAAGTTGTAGTGCAGCAGGAAGCGGCTGGTGCCATCCACTACGGCGCCGTCGATGATTTGCTCGTCGAGCTTGGTGCCGAGCGTGCAGGTGGTCAAAGACTGGGTTTCACCGCGGGTGAAGATGGCGGAACCGTGTGCGGACGGCAGATAACCGGTCTCAATCCAGATGGGACGGATGTCCTCGGTGTGGCGGCCGTCGAGACGGATGCGCTCGTCGAGGATCATGTTGCGCATGGCGTGCCAGAGGATTTCGTCGTAGTAACGTTTCACCATGACGGCCTTTTCGTCGCGTTCCTCTTCGGGAATGGTCTCGATGAAGTCGGCGAGAATCTGGTCAAAGTCGGCGTTGCGGTCTTGTTTGCCCTTGAAGGACTTGGCGACGGCATACACTTTGTCGTAAAGTTCGGTATTCATACGCTCACGGATGGCCTCGTCGTCGGTCTCGTGGCAGTATTCGCGTTTCGGGTTGGCGGTGGGCACCTGTGCGGCGAGATCCAACTGCGCCTGGCACTGCACCTTGATGGCTTCTTTCGCGAAATTGAGGGCGGCGACCATGTCGTCTTCGGAAATCTCATTCATTTCGCCTTCCACCATCATGATGTTGTCCATGGAGGCGGCCACGATCATGTCGATGTCGGAGCGTTCCATGTCCTCAACGGTGGGGTTCACCACGAGCTGTCCATCCACGCGGCCCACGCGCACCTCGGAAATCGGGCACTCGAAGGGGATGTTGGAGACGGCGATAGCGGAAGAAGCTGCAAGACATGCAAGGCAGTCGGGCAGGAAGTTCTTGTCGCCGGAAATCAACGTGACAACCACCTGGGTTTCAGCGTGGAAGTTCTTGGGGAAGAGGGGACGGATAGCGCGATCGACCAGACGGGCGATGAGAATTTCATACTCGGAAGGGCGTGCCTCGCGTTTGAAGAAACCGCCGGGGAAACGACCCACGGCACCGTATTTTTCCTGGTATTCCACCTGAAGGGGCATGAAGTCAGTGCCTTCAACGGCCTCTTTCTTGCAACAGACGGTGGCTAAAATCATGGTGTTGCCCATGGTGACGACAGCAGCGCCATCGGCCTGCTTCGCCAGTTTTCCGGTTTCAATCGTAACCATACGACCGTCACCAATATCGAAAGTTGTTCTTACTCCTAAATTCATAATAATCTTGTTTGAAATGAAACGAATAAGTCTGCAATAGGAGTTGCAGACTGGCTTAAGCGGAAAGTAATGAATACAAAACAATACAAATATTCAAAAAGGCAATTTTCCTCAAAATTGCCTTTTTGAATACTGTAGTTGTTTTGTTTTGAATTATTTTCTTAAGCCTAACTCTTTGATCAATGCTCTGTAGCGTTCAATATCTTGTTGTTTCAGATATTCGAGCATTTTTTTACGTTTACCGACCAAGGTGATCAAGGCGCGTTTGGTAACGCGGTCGCTGTGGTTTTCTTTCACATGCTCGGTCAAATGTTTGATGCGATGTGTGAACAGGGCTACTTGAGCTTCGGGAGATCCGGTGTCTTTCTCATTTTTACCGTACTTCGCGAAAATTTCTTTTTTAACGTCGTTTGTCAAATACATAACTTCTAACTGCTTTTAATTTATCTTTTTAACCTATTTTTAAATCGGCGGCAAAAATACACTTTTTTCGATTACGTGTGGCGTTTTTTTTTAATCGTTGATTTTGGGTGTTTTTAAGGACGATTGAGTTGGCTGATTACGGCAGGGAATTAAACGATTTAGACTTAGACAAATGACTATAACAATAACTATAACAATAACTATAACTAAGACAATGACTATGGCTGATGGCAGGCTTGCCAAGGCAGGCGTTGGACTCCCCCTTTTAAGGGGGCCAGGGGGGATTAACCAACTTAGACAAATGACTTAGACATAGACTATTCACAAATCACAAATCACACGTCACACGTCAAAATATTTTCGTATTTTTGAGAATTGAAAGTTTCAAACTTAAGTATTTGATTATCAATAACAAATCATATTTAAAAACAATGAAAAAGCTGATTTCAATGACATTGGTGGCCTTGATGGTGGTTTTTACCATGACGGGCTGCAAGAAATCTTACACCATAATAGTGAAATCCAATAATGATGCATGGGGTACCGTTACGGGTTCCGGTACCTACAAAGAGGGTGAGACGGTCACTATCTCCGCCGTGCCTGCAGATGGTTACTATTTCATCAGCTGGAACGACGGAGATAAATCCAACCCGCGCCAGATTGTGGTAAGCGGCAATGCCGAGTACATCGCTACTTTCAGTGACACTCCTGATGGTGGCGGCAATGACACGCCAGGGATAATTCACAATGCGGTGACGGACATTGATGGCAACCACTACGATGCTGTGAAGATTGGCGACCAGGTGTGGATGGCAGAGAACTTGCGGACAACACACTATGCGGACGGCACGGCTATTCCTGGTGGAGAAAATGAATTTCTCACAGATATTTGCTATCCCGATCCTTATTACTGTATTAATTCTGACTTGGACGCTATTGCGTGCGGCTATTTTTACAACTGGCCGGCGGCGATGCACGGAGCTGCCTCCAGCAATACTGTTCCCAGCGGGGTGCAGGGTGTCTGTCCTAACGGTTGGCACCTGCCGAGTGATGCGGAGTGGACAATTCTGACGGACTATGTGAGTTCGCAGTCGGAATACACGTGCGATGGGATCAGCAACAATATTGCCAAGGCGTTGGCCTCTATAGAAGGATGGGCAACGCACGAATATGACTGTGTTCCTGGCAACGACCAAACCTCGAACAATGCCACGGGTTTCGGGGCCGTTCCCGCTGGTGTCTACTGGCTTGGCAATTATAGAGGTTTCGGAGGTAGTACTAGTTTTTGGTCTTCTACGGAGAAAGTAAACGGTATTGAAAATGCCGCCTATGGTCGTTCCTTATTTTTATTCAATCCAGGCGTATCTCAGTACGATACCCTAAGATCGGGCGGTTTATCCGTCCGATGCGTACGCGATTAAAGGACGATGAGGGCGATGAAGCGATGAGACGATGAATATTTGTCTTGGGAAAGGGTTGGCTCTGGCGAGGTGGAGGTTCCTTTTGGCCGGTCAATGCGTCACTTTTCCGTTATGGCATTGATTGTCGGAAATGCTTGTTGTTTCCGGTTCAGGAGGGTGGCCAAACGGAATGGAGGTGGGTTGGTCAGGGCGGTATGCTTGGTCGGCGTGTTCGCGAAAGAAACGATAAGTGTTGATTGGTGCATTCGCGAATGAACCCCGTTAGGGGTGCAGGGCTTGGTAGGAGAAGACTTCCAGCGTCGCAAATCGCAGGCCGTTAGGCCTGCGGGCAATATCTGGGGCAGACGAGGTTGAATGCCGGGGCGCCCAAATAAAAAAGATGACGTTGAGCCCTATTCACAAATCACAAGTCACACGTCAAATATTTTGTACTTTTGCCGAAAATCTTCACCGCAGAAATGAAAAAGACATTTATATCCATAACCATAATGCTGCTGTTCGCGGCGGCCTCGGCGCAGACGGTCAGTGTGACATTCACGGGGCGCGATGCCCAAAACCACTATCTTCCTTTGAATCGGGTGGTGGTCAGCAACCACACCAAGGGCTGGCAGGAGACGCTTGTCTGGCCCGACACTGTGTTGGTGATGACCGCCACGGGCATCGGGAGTGTGGAGACGTTTCAGGAAACGTCTCTACGTTTATCGCAGAACAATCCCAATCCGTTCGACGGAACCACATACGTGAACCTGAATGTGACCGAGCAGGGCGATGTGGAATTGGTGTTAACCGACATCGCCGGACGTATTGTAGGGGTGAATAATTATTCGCCCCTACAACCGGGGACCCACAAAATCCGCATCACTCTCTCCTCACCAGGTCTCTATTTCCTGACAGCGCGCCAGAACGGTCGGACCGCCTCGGTGAAGATGATGAATCGCGGCAATGGTGGCGGCAATGCCATTACGTTTACCGACATTGTGGTGGCGAATAATTATTCGCCCCTACCGCAACCCAAAATCGCCCACCGTGGCGAGACCGACAACCCGTTTGACCTCGGTGACCAGATGGAATTCGTGGGTTTCGCCACATTCAATGGCACAGAAATAGTGAGCGGTCATGTGTTGCAGGAGCTGGAAACATCACAGATTGTCGAGCTGACGTTCGAAGACGGTCTCCCTTGTTTCGACATGCCCACGGTGACGGACCACGAGGGCAACGTGTATGCCACTGTGCAGATCGGGCAGCAGTGCTGGATGCGAGACAACCTGAGAACGGCGACCTCGCCGAGTACAGGAACGTACCTCGTCCCGGCTGTCAACACCGGATACACTTACACGGGCAAACAAGCTCGTTGGTACAACAACGACTCGGCCACGTATGCGCCGATGAACTACGGATTGCTGTACAATTGGAACGCGGCAATGGATACGTTTAACACGGCGTATGGAGAGACGAGCGTAAACACCGATGTCAACAACGAGGTATTGGTGGGTTTCACGGGTAATCGCAGGGGTATCTGTCCTGCAGGCTGGCATTTGCCGAGCGATGCAGAGTGGTTCCTGTTGACAGACTACGTGAGCAACCAGAGCGATTATGCTTGCGGCGATAATAGTGATAACATTGCCAAGGCGTTGGCCTCCACAGAAGGATGGTCGAATGACGCGTTTTGTGATGATCCCTGCGATGTGGGGTACGATCCAAGTACAAACAACACTTTGGGCTTCGGAGCCGTTCCCGCTGGATTTTACTGGAGCCTCGGGTTCTCCGGTACAAGCCACGGTGCCTTCTTGTGGTCATCTACCGAGTCAGAGACCCTCAGCTCTGATGCCTTTACCCGCCGCTTGCTCTATTACTACCCAGGCGTGTACTGGGGCACAAGTGATAAGAGTGACGGTAATTCCGTCCGCTGTGTACGCGATTAGTGGGACTGAGGACTTGAGACTTGAGACTTGGGATGGGCGAGACCGGAGTGGCTTCGCCCTTTCTTACGATGAAGCGATGAAGCGACGAAAGGCGATGAAACGATGAAGTGATGAAGCGATTCTGATTGGTCAGTCAGTCTTGTCGTGGACTGTTCACCATTCACAAAAAATTGTATCTTTGCGCCTCTAAAAAAATCATCATTATGGCAAATATTGAATTCAATAACAAAACCTACGAGATGGACGGCGACGGCTTCATGGTCCATCCTGAAGAATGGAACAAGGAACTGGCTGCGGAAATCGCCAAGGCCGACGGCATCACGGAGATGACCGAGAATCACTGGAAGGTGGTGGATTGCATCCGTGCCAACTACGAGGAAAAAGGCATCGCTCCGATGGTCCGCACCATCTGCAAGACCGCCAATCTGAAGCTTAAGGACATCTACGAGCTGTTTCCGTTGGGTCCCGCAAGAGGTGCCTGCCGTGTGGCCGGTCTTCCCAAACCCGAAGGCTGCGTATAATCGGCTATTGGCTATTAGCTTTTAGCTTTTGGTTATGAGGTGTTTGTCACAGCCAATTGCCAACAGCTAATAGCCAAAGTCATAGAAGCATAAATATAGGCTAAATCAACAAAACCTAAACTTGTAAATATGAGTATTATACAATATCTGGCGATAGCCGCGGCGGTTTATTGCCTCGTTAGTTTGTTGGCACATTTGGTCAAAGTAATCCGCTTGGGCGCCCCGAAGGACAAGTCGGAGCCGAGCGGCAGCGTGAAAGAGGGCGTTATTTACGCCAACACCCGCGCCATGATGCCCGACCAGAAAGAGTCGGCCTACCTGCACATCCCGTCTTACGCCACGGGAATGCTGTTCCATATCGGACTCTTTTGCTGCCTGCTCTTCTTCTTGCTCTCCTTCTTCCCCTTCTTCAACAACTGGATCGGTAATGGCTGCAATTGGCATCTGATTTTGGCCATCCCGACCGTTTTGGGTACTATCTGTGGTGTTATCTTGTTTGTCAGAAGGTTGATCTCCAGAGATCTGAAGCCCTTTACCACGCCTGATGACTACATTTCCTGCGGGCTGGTCACCCTTTTCCAGTTGATGACCACACTCTACCTGTGCTGTTCGACCTGTTGCGGAGCTGTTACCATATTATATTATATAAGCTGCATCCTGCTGTTCCTCTATATGCCGTTGGGCAAGCTCCGCCACGCGGTCTATTATTTCGCGGCGCGGTATCATCTCGGTTTCTTCTACGGCTGGCGGAACGTGTGGCCGAATAAGGAAAATAAAGAGTAAACATTATGAGATTAGACTTTTTAGGTGCGACCGAAGAGGTCACTGGCAGCAAGTTTCTGCTGACGACCAAGGACGGAATTAAGATATTGCTGGACTGCGGAATGTACCAGGGCAAGGGTCTGGAGACCGATGCCATGAACCGCGATTTGGGTTTCGACCCGACGAAAATCGACATTGTGCTGCTCTCGCACGCGCATATCGACCACGCCGGGCTTATACCATATATATATAAGTTAGGATTCCGCGGCAAGGTGTTCTGCACGCCCGCCACCCGCGACCTCTGCGCCATCATGCTCGCCGACTCGGGTAGAATCCAAGAAGCTGATGCGCGGCAGTTCAACAAGAAGACCGAGCGCGTGGGCAAGACCCCCATCGAACCCATCTACAACGAGAAGGACGCGGTGGAGTGCATGCGGCTGTTTATCAGCATCCCGCGCGGACTGCACTTCAACATTACCCCGACCGTGGCCATCGACTTCATTGACAGCGGTCACATGCTCGGCAGCAGCGCCATCTACCTCACTTTCAAGGAAGGCCGCAAGACACGCACGCTCTGCTACACCGGTGACGTGGGCCGCTACGACAAGCGCATCCTGCCCGATCCGGAGCCGTTTCCATACGCTGACTACATCATCACCGAGTCCACCTACGGCGACCGGCTGCACTCCACGTTGGATGAAGCCGACAAGGAACTGATGCTTGTGGTGCGCGACGCGTGTGCGAAACGCAAGGGCAAGCTGCTCATTCCCTCGTTCGCCATCGGCAGGACGCAGGAGATTGTCTATACGCTGCATCGTCTGGAACTCGCCGGAGACCTGCCCGACATCGAATGCTTTGTCGATAGTCCGTTGGCCTGCTCCGCCACCAACATCTTCCGTTTGCACGACGACTGTTTCAACGAGGAGATGCGGCAGTTCATGGCTGCCACGAAGGATCCTTTCGGTTTCGACAAGCTCTCCTACGTTCGCACCATCGACGACTCCAAGGCTCTGAACGAGCACAACCGTCCATGCATCATCATCTCCGCCTCCGGAATGATGGAGGCCGGGCGTATCAAACACCACCTGGCCAACAACATTGAGAACCCGAAGACCACCATCCTGTGTGTGGGCTACTGCGCCCCGACCACGTTGGGTGCGAAGATCATGCGCGGCGACGAGAAAGTTTCCATCTTCGGTAACGAGTACAAGGTCCGTGCCACCCTCGCCCGCATTGACGCCTTCTCCGGTCACGGCGACTACAGCGAACTTATCCGTTACCTCTCTTGTCAGAAAGGAAACAAGAAGTTGAAGAAGATCTTCGTCGTACATGGCGAGAACGAAGCCCGTGATGCCTATGCGAAACATTTGAAGGAGGCCGGTTTCAAGCAGGCGTACGTGCCGAAGTTCCGGGAATCGATTGAGCTAAGTTAAGAGTTAAGAGCTAAAAGTTAAAAGTTATGGCGAGGCAGAGCATTGTCGGGGAGAAAAGTGTGGCTTTTGCAAAGAGAGTGGCGAAATGCTACCGTTATCTTTTAGAAAAGAAAAAAGAATCAGTTGCCTCCTATCAATTCTATAAATCAGGTACAAGTATTGGCGCTAATGTAAGAGAAGGATTGTTTGCCCAAAGTCGTAAGGACTTCATCAGCAAAATGAATATAACCTTAAAAGAAGCAGGCGAAACAGATTACTGGCTTGAAATTCTTTATTCGGCAGAATATTTAACAGAAATGGAATACAAATCATTAAAGAATGACAATGATGAACACATCAAAATGTTATCATCCATAATCAAAACGACTAAGGAAAACACTCCGAAATCCCCCAAAAACTTTTAACTTTTAATTATTATCTATATGAGCAACATATTAATCACCGGTGCCAACGGGCAATTAGGAAACTGTCTGCGCGATTTGGCAGCGGATTTTCAAGACAAATACAACTTTTATTATACGGATGTCGCGGAGTTGGACATCACCGATGCGGAGGCCATAGAGAAATTCGTTGCGGACAAAGGCATTGACATTATCATCAACGCGGCGGCCTACACGGCGGTTGACAAGGCGGAGGATGAGGTGGAGTTGGCTTACTGTCTGAACCGCGACGCTGTGCGCAACCTTGCCGAGGTGGCGCGCAACCATAATTGTCTGCTGGTGCACGTCTCTACTGACTACATCTTTTCGGGTGAGTCCTGCAAACCTTATATGGAAACTGACACGCCTGCCCCGCAGTCTGTCTATGGGGCTTCGAAGTTGGCTGGCGAGCAAGCGATTATGGAGAGCGGCTGCCGGGCCCTTGTTATCCGAACATCGTGGTTGTATTCCGAATACGGCAACAATTTTGTGAAGACGATGTTGCGTTTGGGGACGGAACGCGAGAGCCTCAATGTGGTAAGCGACCAGATTGGCGGTCCGACCTACGCCGGAGATTTGGCAAAGGTTATCTTTCGCCTGATAGAAGTCGCGCCAATTGAGGAAAAAGTCGGAATATACCATTTCGCGAACGAAGGCCTGTGCAGCTGGTACGATTTTGCGAAGGCCATCATGGAGTTTGGAGGGAAAAAATGCGATGTAAATCCGATATTCACGTCCGAATATCCTTCAAAAGCGCGGCGCCCTTCCTTTTCTGTCTTCAATTTGCGCAAAACCAAAACCACCACCAAAATGGATATACCTTATTGGAGGGATAGTTTAAGATTGATTATCAATAAGTTATAATAAAAATAAAAAAAATCACGTTAGTTGATGAAGTATTAAAAAAAAGTGTATTTTTGCGCACCTTATTTCCGATAAAAGGAAACGTTCTTTTTTTAGCAAAAAAATCAGCCGTTGTAGCTCAGTGGTAGAGTACATCCTTGGTAAGGATGGGGTCATGAGTTCAACTCTCATCAACGGCTCTTTTTTTTTTGAAATGAACATAAGGAAGGTTTAATAACATAAATTTATAAAAAATGGCAAAAGAAAAATTTGAACGTACTAAACCCCACGTGAACGTGGGTACAATCGGTCACATCGACCACGGTAAAACTACTCTTACCGCCGCCATCACCACAGTGTTGGCCGACCAAGGTCTCTCTGAACTCAGATCTTTCGATTCTATCGACAATGCTCCTGAGGAAAAAGAGCGTGGTATCACCATCAACACCGCTCACATTGAGTATCAGACCGCTAACCGTCACTATGCACACGTTGACTGTCCTGGTCACGCCGACTATGTGAAGAACATGGTTACGGGTGCTGCCCAGATGGACGGCGCTATCCTCGTTGTGGCTGCTACCGATGGTCCTATGCCGCAAACTCGTGAGCACATCCTGTTGGCAAAGCAGGTCGGCGTTCCGAGAATGGTCGTTTTCATGAACAAGGTTGACTTGGTTGACGACCCTGAGTTGCTCGACCTCGTTGAAATGGAAATCCGCGACCTCCTCAACTTCTACGGTTTCGACGGCGACAACAGCCCTGTCATCCGTGGTTCTGCCCTTGGTGCTCTGAACAAAGAACCCAAGTGGGTTGAAAAAGTCATCGAACTGATGGATGCCGTTGACACTTGGATTCCGCTGCCTCCTCGTGATGTGGATAAAGACTTCCTCATGCCTGTTGAGGACGTGTTCTCCATCACCGGTCGTGGTACCGTGGCTACCGGTCGTATTGAGACGGGTATCATCCACACCAGCGATCCCGTTGATATCATCGGTATGGGTGCTGAGAAACTGAAATCAGTCGTCACTGGTGTCGAGATGTTCCGCAAAATCCTCGACGAAGGTGAAGCTGGCGATAACGTGGGTCTGTTGCTCCGTGGTATCGACAAGGACGAAATCCGTCGTGGTATGGTTATCGCGAAACCGGGTTCCATCCATCCGCACAAAAAATTCAAAGCTTCTGTGTATGTGCTGAAGAAAGAAGAAGGCGGCCGTCACACTCCGTTCGGCAACAACTATCGCCCGCAATTCTACTTCCGCACCACTGACGTTACCGGTGCCATCACTCTGCCTGCAGGCGTTGAAATGTGCATGCCTGGTGATAACGTGGAAATCACAGTGGAACTGCTCTCTGAAATCGCTCTGAACATGAACCTCCGTTTCGCTATCCGTGAGGGTGGTCGTACGGTCGGCGCTGGTCAGGTTACCGAAATCTTAGACTAAGATTCCATCTAACATCCATAAAAATCGGGGTGTTCAGAAGCACCCCGATTTTACAGGGGAATAGTTTAAGGGCAGAATAGTGGTCTCCAAAACCATTGATGGGAGTTCGAATCTCTCTTCCCCTGCAAAAAAAGTCAGGTCTCTGTAGCCTGACTTTTGTTTTATAAGCGGTCGCCATGATCTTGATGTACCATAATGTGGACGAACAGGCCGGTTTCAATACCGTATCCGCCGAAAATTTCGCGCGGCAGCTCCGTTTTGTGCAACAACACTGGCAACTCACGGATATGGACACCTATTTGCGCGGATGCCGCGCGAATCCCCGTCTTGCCACTGTTACGTTCGACGATGCCTACTCCTGCATCATCACCCAGGTGTTGCCCATCATTCAGGAGCTTGACATACCCATTACGGTTTTTGTCCCCGTCTCCTATATAGGAAAATATAACGAATGGGACGAGAATCTTTCTGGTTATAAGAGAATTAACATACTCTCTTGGAATGAGATAGAGAAACTGTCACAAGATTCACGCTTCACTTTCGGGTCGCATGGAATGAGTCACATTTCTCTTAAAAATCTTTCGAAAAGTCAAACAGAATCGGAATTGAGAGAGTCCAAAGAGATTTTAGAGCATCATCTGAAAAAACAGGTGCAATGCTTTGCTTTTCCTTTCGGTCAGCGCAAAGATTTTGGCTGCGCTACTCCGGATTTGCTATATGAGGCCGGGTATAAGATGGCGGTAACCACTTTATGGCGACGGCACAATCTTAATGAAAATCCCTATTGTCTTCATCGAGTCGAGGTGAAACCGGCAGATTCTATGAAGGATTTCCAATGTTATCTGAATCGCAAAATCGATTTTCGATTTATCAAACAGGAAATTAAAAATCTGATACGCTAAAATCGTGGAGACGTTTCAGGAAACGTCTAGTTGTCTCAATAGTTTGAATGTATTCGAATTTTATGTACTTTTGCACTCGAATGAAAATTCCTAAGAGATGAATCCCATCCAAATGGTCGATTTGAAAAATCAGTATCTGCGCCTCAAAACGGAAATTGATGCAGCCATCCAGCATGTGTTGGATTCATCTGCTTTCATACAAGGTTCATCAGTTTTTGACTTTGAGCACCATTTGTCACAATATACTGGTTCAAAATATGTTGTTAGCTGCGGTAACGGCACCGATGCGCTTTTGGTTGCGTTGATGGCGCTTGGCATTGGGGAAGGAGATGAGGTTGTGGTACCTGCTTTCACATTTATTGCGGCTGTGGAGGTCATCGCTCTGTTAGGGGCTACGCCAGTGTTCGCGGACGTATGCGAAGACAGCTTCAATATGGATGTACACACGCTTGAGAAAGCTATTACCTCTAAAACCAAAGCCATCATCCCAGTCCATTTATATGGACAATGTGCTGACATGGAACCTATTCTTAATATTGCTAAAAAACACAATATCAAGGTAATAGAAGATGCCTGTCAAGCTGTTGGGGCAGAATATACCTTTTCTGACGGAACGGTGAAGCAGGCGGGAACAATGGGAGATGTCGGCTGTTTGTCGTTCTTTCCGTCCAAAAACTTGGGCTGCAATGGTGATGGTGGTGCGATGATGACACAAGACGCGGATTTAAGCGAGCGACTGCGAGCCATTTGCAAACACGGCTCGAAAGAAAAATATCACCATCAGTTAGTGGGTCTCAACTCGCGCCTCGACACGTTGCAGGCTGCAATCCTTATGGCGAAACTCCCTCACTTGGACGATTTTATCTCTGCTCGTGGATTTGCAGCTCAGTATTATTGTGAGGCTTTAAAAGGTCTTGATTGGATTGAACTTCCTGTTATTAAAGAAAATACGAGACATACTTTTCATCAGTTCACGCTCAAGGTGAAAGAGGGTAAACGGGATGTTTTAAAACAATATATGGCTGAGAAGGGCATCCCGTCTATGATTTATTATCCGGTTCCCGCTCATCTGCAACCCGCTTACCAGTATTTGAATTACAAAGAAGGGGATTTTCCCGTTGCAGAGCAATTATGCCGAGAGGTCTTATCCTTGCCTATGCATACAGAACTAACTGATAATCAGCTACAATATATTTGTAAAACTATCGTTGATTGCCCGTTATGAATGATTTTTTCGCACATGAAACCGCTGTTTTGGATAAAGGATGCCGGATAGGGAAGAACACTAAAATCTGGCATTTTACACATGTCATGCCACAGGCTGTGATTGGGGAAAACTGTGTTATAGGACAAAATGTGATGATTGCCAATCGTGTGACGTTGGGCAACAATGTGAAAGTGCAGAACAATGTGTCTGTTTATGAGGGTGTTACCTGTGAAGATGATGTCTTTTTGGGGCCGTCCATGGTATTCACGAATGTCATTAATCCGCGGGCATTCATTGATCGGAAGAAAGAATTCCGTCCCACATTGGTTCGCCAAGGGGCCACCATCGGGGCGAATGCCACTATCGTTTGCGGCCACACCATCGGACGGTATGCGATGATCGGTGCAGGGGCGGTTGTTACCCGTGATGTTCCTGACTATGCGTTAGTTACTGGGTTACCCGCTTGTCAAACAGGATGGGTGAGCGAATGCGGATGCCGTCTGCAATTTGGAAGTAATGGTCAAGCCGTCTGCCCCGAAAGCGGTCAGAAATACCAGCTGTGCAACCATCAGGTCAAAAGAATAGAGTGATATGGGCAGACATTTTTCACGTATTCTTCTGTTGGTCATGGTGTTAGCTTTTTCCTCAAAAGGGGCTTTTGCCACACACCAACGTGCAGGAGAGATTAGCTATACGTATATTTCCGGTCTGACATACGAGTTTACCATCGTCACCTATACCTATACGCCCAGCCCCGCCGACCGCCCGCAAATTGAAGTGTTCTGGGGAGACGGAACTTCATCCGAGATAGACCGGTTCATCAAGGTCAACATGGACAATAACATAAGCAAGAACGTGTATATCACGCAGCATACGTTTCCCGCCGCCGGCACTTTCCATGTCACGTTTGAAGATCCTAACCGCAATGCCGGTATCGTGAACATTCCAAGTTCAGTGGAGATACCTTTTTTTATCGAAACTATTCTGGTTATCAATCCTTTCATTGGCGGAAACTCCTCTCCGCAGCTGCTGAATCCACCATTGGACAATGGTTGTACGAATGTGCCTTATTATCACAATCCGGGTGCGTACGATGCGGAGGGTGACAGTCTGTCGTATTCGCTCATCAACTGCCGTGGCTATGACGGCGAAGATATTCCGGGGTATTCGATGCCGCAAGCTTCGAACTTTATCACAATAGACCCATATACGGGCGATCTAACGTGGGACTCTCCCCTTATGGCAGGGGAATACAACATTGCCATACTGGTTCAGGAATGGCGTAACGGAGTATTCATCGGCAGCATGGTCAGGGATATGCAAATCACCATTGCGGCTTGCAATAATAGACCTCCTGTGGTGGAAGTGTATGATACGTGTGTGATTGCCGGAACCAGAATAGACAAGCTTGTGCATGTCAAGGATGAGACTTCCACGCATGTCACGTTGACGGCTACAGGTGAACCTTTCCTGCTCAGTGAGTCACCTGCACAGTTTTCCGAAATCACCGATAGTGTTCCTTACGCTACCCATTTTGTCTGGCGGACTACATGTGGGCACATTAAAGCTGATCCATACGAAGTGCTGTTCAAGGCGAAAGACAATGGTCCGCAGGTAGAGCTTGTGTCTTACAAAACACTTCGCATTTATGTCATTGCGCCAGCTCCGAAAAACTTAAATGCCATTCCCGAAGGAAATGTAATTCATTTGGATTGGCAGCATGATTCCTGTTCTAATGCAATCGGATATGATATATATCGTCGAAACGGGAGTGATGATTTTGAGCCTGATTCTTGTCAAACAGGATTACCCGCTGAAACAGGATATGTGAAAATTGGCCATACAGATGCGTGGGCGGATACGGTTTTCACCGATGATGGTTCGGCACGTCCGCTTTATCATGGCAACGAGTATTGCTATCGTGTTGTGGCTTTGTTTCCGGATGGATCCGAAAGTGTTGTCTCCGAAAAGGTTTGTGCGCATATTGCCAATGATGCGCCTGTCATTATCAATGCCGATGTGGTGACTACAGACGAAGAGGGTGGGGCAGTGCTGGTCCGCTGGCTCTTCCCGCCGGAAATGGATTCTGTCGCTTTCCCGCCGCCTTATCAGTATCAGCTTTTCAGGATTTCTTCAAGTTATGAGGATGAATTGATTTATTCAGTTGACGTACCGGAAAATTTAGCTGACACGATTTCCTTTTTAGATGAAAATCTAAACACATTGGATTTTGATTATACATACCAAGTGAAGATTTCAAATCAGGATACTTTCATTGAGAAATCGGATCCGGCCACTTCCATCTTTATGACTATATCTTCCGCGGACAAACGTTTGTTACTCTCATGGACGAATAGGCAGCCGTGGAACAATGTGTGGTACAAGGTGCTCAGATACAACGAGAGCACGTTCAACTGGGATTCTATTGCGAAAGTCCACGAACCTTATTTTACGGATTACCATCTTGAAAATGGCAAGACTTATTGTTATTACGTTGAGGCAGAAGGCTACTATTGGATTCCTGATACGATTGGGCCTTTGTATAACCGTTCGCAGCAGCAATGCGGAGTGCCATACGACAATGAACCGCCCGAAATGCCGGAAATCACCATCACTACAGACTGTCAAGCTGTAGAATTCAACTGGACATACAGTTCCGATTCCGCTGCCATAGATGCCGTGCATTACTACATTTATTACAAGCCAACTTTGGAGGGCTCTTTCACTTGCATCGATTCTTTTGACAATGATGAGATATGCTTCCCTACACCATGCCGTTATTCCATTAATGCGACTGGATCAGAGGTACTTGTCGGATGCTACGCCATGAGAGTTGCCGACAACAACCACAATGTTACTGAGATGACGGATTCCGTGTGCATTGACGTTTACGAATGCTTGGATTATCGGTTGCCGAACGTGTTCACGCCCAATGGTGACGGGATCAATGACCTGTTCACCCCGTTTATGCCCTATTCCGGGATTGTCAGAATTGAGATGGAAATTTACAACCGTTGGGGAAAGCGGGTTTTCCGAACGACTGACCCAGACATTCTTTGGGACGGCAGCGATGAAACCACCAAGCAACCTTCCTCCGATGGCGTTTACTACTACGGCTGCAAGCTGTTCGTCAACACACTCTCAGGCGAGGTGACCTATTTGTTGAATGGGTCCATCACTTTAATCCGATAAGGGGTGACAATTTACAAATCCTATATACCTCATCATCTATTCACTTTTTTTGTATTTTTGCAGATTGGTAATAAGCTGGGCTTTTTGTTGATTTGAGGTACAAACTGCTGGTTTTTAGTTGACTATACCTTGTGTTACTTTGACAACAAGACAGCTTGTTCCCACATGTTAGGATATTTTGTAAACAAAAAAATTCAACATACGATTATGAAAAAGACAGTTATAGTAATAACCATCATGATGCTGTTTGCCGCAGTCTCGGCGCAGACGGACACTATGTTTGTGAATTTCACGGGACATTATGCGGACAACGACCAGTGGATCCAGCTTAATTCCGTGAAGATACAGAATCTGACACGTGGCTGGACAGAAACTCTTTTTTATCCTGACACTGAACTGGTGCTGATTAAAGGGACAGGTATTCAGGATAGGTTAAATTCAAATGGTCTTGTTCTGTCTCAAAATATGCCAAACCCATTCAATGGTCTCACATTTGTGAATCTGAATGTGGCCGAACCTGGCGATGTGACATTGGTGGTTACTGATATTACTGGGCGTGTCGTAGAGGTGACGCATATACCATCTCTGCAGCCAGGTAATCACAAAATACGTGTCGCGCTTTCTTCAGAAGGTTTTTATTTCCTCACTGCTCGTCAGAAAGGACAGATTTCATCCATCAAAATGGTCAACAATGGCGGTAACGGTCAGGGCAACAGCATTGAATACACCGGGGTTGCCGAATACCAGAGTCCATTTTTTGCATATCAGGAGAAGTCTGATTTTAAGGGCGATGTTCATCATCCGTATAGTTCCAATGACGATATAAAATGTGTGGGTTACGCTTACAACACAAATGGTCAAATGATGTTTAGTGAGACGGTTAAGAAAAAGTTGGGAATTCCATCTCAACAAACCATCAATTTATCATTCAGAGAACAGGACTTTTTTGGAACCTCCTGTCCTAACATTCCTACTGTTACAGACGTTGACGGCAACAATTATACCACGGTGCTGATTGGTGAGCAGTGCTGGATGCGGGAAAACTTGCGCACCACCCACTTTGCCGATGGCACGTCTATTTCTAATGGCTCGCCCATTGATGCCGAAGACTCGTTGAGCAACACAAAACCTTACTACTATGTTAACATTGCTTTAGACACGACATATCCTTTTCTATATGGTTATTATTACAACTGGCCAGCTGCGATGAATGGTGCGGCGAGTAGTATTGCTGTCCCCAGCGGTGTACAGGGCGTCTGTCCCCAAAACTGGCATTTGCCGAGTGACGAGGAATGGGTGAAGATGATCAACTATGTGAAAGACCATAACCCGTTAATCTGTGGTGGAAACAGTGATAATATTGCCAAATCTTTAGCCTATGATGTTTACGTTGACACTCCCGATACTATTTCCTTCTGGATAGAGTGCGAAGATTGTGGTGAATGCGTGCCAGGCGATACCGTGCCAAACAACGGATCGGGTTTCGGGGCAGTTCCTTCAGGTCTCTACGGTGACGACTCTTTCAACGGATCGGGTTTCGGGGCTTATTATTGGACCACTTCGGGAGCCAGTTCGGGATATGCATACGGTCGCAGCTTGTTCTATTATCGTCAGGACATGTTACGAATCGGATATAAACGAAGCAATGGCTTTTCTGTACGCTGCATCCGCGACCTCTCCAAACCTTTTGTCCGCACCTACGCTGTCTCTGATATATCCTCCAATTCGGTCGTATGCAGGAGCGAAGTGGTGAATGACGGTGGATTTTCCGTGATTGCCCGTGGCGTGTGCTGGAGTACGACCCCAACCCCGACACTTAGTGGTGAGCACACAAATGATGGCTCCGGCATCGGCGAATTCAACAGCGACATTACTGGACTCCATCCCAACACCATCTATTATGTTCGTGCTTACGCTACCAACGAACTAGGAACATCATACGGTGAGGAAATCCAGTTCAGAACGTCTAACCCCTGCCCGGACGCACCCACGGTCACTGATTTTGACGAAAATGTATATGAAACTGTAAAGATTGGGCAGCAATGTTGGATGAAAGAGAACCTGAGGACCACGCACTACGCAGATGGTACAGAAATACCCCTTGGCGACGCAATAACAAGCATAGAGAATCCTTTTTATTACATTTATCCCAACGCCGATACTGCATCAGCAGGTTATTTGTATAACTGGGCTGCCGTGATGAATGGATCGAGCAGTAGCAGTAGCAGTCCAAGTGGAGTGCAGGGTGTCTGTCCCAACGGATGGCATATTCCTTCTGATGCGGAGTGGACGCAATTGACCAGCTATGTGAGCGCCACAAACGAATATGTTTGTGGTGAAGGTCATATAGCCCAAGCCCTGGCCGCCGAAGTGGGCTGGGAGAATTCCAATGTCCTTTGCTCTCCGGGATACTCTCATAGCGAAATCTACGGTACGGGCTTTAAAGCCGTTCCTGCGGGTAGCTTTAGTGTGGACTTGTCCGATAATGAAGAGGAAATCTTCAATGGCTACGGCACCAATACATATTTTTGGTCGTCCACACTCGAAGGTCAAAACACAGCAGCTTACACACGCCACTTAAGCTACGACAATCCAGACGTGCAAAGAACTTCCTACAATCTTGCCAGCGGACGTTCGGTTCGTTGTATTCGCAATTAATAAGGCTTTGGGCCTGAATCTTTTTTGTATTTTTGCCGTTGGTTTAAAAAACGAAAATTATCAAACTAATTAATATATTTATCAATAAATTAAATAGATATGTCAGTAATTAAACCCTTCAGAGGCTTCCGTCCTCCCAAAGAAATCGTTGAAAAATTAGCTTCCCGTCCTTACGACGTGTTGAATTCCGAAGAGGCACGCAAGGAATGCGAAGGCAATCCCTACAGCCTGTTGCATGTCACCAAGGCCGAGATCGACCTTCCGGTGGGTACTGATGAGCACTCTCTCGAAGTGTATCTTCAGGTGGTGAAAAACTACAACAGCTTCAAGGATTACGGCTGGTTGGTGCAGGACAAAGAGGAAAAACTTTACATCTACGCCCAAAGCATGAATCCGACGGCTGCTGACGCGAAATGGCAATACGGTATCGTGGCTTGCGCCTATAGCGAAGACTATGTCAACAAGATCATCAAGAAACACGAGTTGACCCGCAAGGACAAAGAGGAAGACCGCATGAAACACGTGCGCATCACCAACGCCAATGTGGAGCCGGTGTTCTTCGCTTATCCCGCCGTTGCTCGCATCGACGAAATCGTGGCTTCCGTGACCGCCAAGGAACCGGTTTACGACTTCATTGCCAAGGAAGACGGTTTCGGCCACCGTTTCTGGGTGATTGACGACCGCAAGCTCATCGACGAGCTGGTGGAACTCTTCGCCACCAAAGTGCCCGCCATGTACATCGCCGACGGTCACCACCGCAGCGCGGCTGCCGCTCTCGTGGGTCAGGAGAAGAAAGAGCACAACCCGAACCACACCGGCAAGGAGGAGTACAACTACTTCATGACAGTGATTTTCCCTGACAACCAGCTCAACATCATCGACTACAACCGCGTGGTGAAAGACCTCAACGGTCTGACCAAGGAGCAGTTCCTCAACGCCGTTGGCGAGGCCTACACGGTGGAGGATATGGGCACGGACATCTACAAACCGAGCAAGTTGCATGAATTTAGCATGTATTTGGACGGCCATTGGTACAAGATGAACGCCAAACCCGGTACGTTCAACGACAGTGATCCCATCGGTGTTCTGGATGTTACCATCCTCAGCAACCTTGTGCTTGACAAGATTCTGGGTATCAAGGATTTGCGTACGGACAAGCGCATTGACTTCGTGGGCGGTATCCGCGGTCTCGGTGAGTTGAAACGTCGTGTTGATAACGGTGAGATGAAGGTGGCTTTCGCCCTCTATCCTGTTTCCATGCAACAAATCATCGACATTGCCGACACAGGCAACATCATGCCTCCCAAAACCACCTGGTTTGAGCCGAAACTGCGTTCAGGCCTTGTTATTCACGAATTAGCATAAAAATGTTCAAAGTTCCCGTTTTACTCATACTATATAATAGAGTAGAGGAAACGCACGACGTATTTCAAGTATTACGCACGGTGCAGCCTACTCAGCTTTATGTGGCAGGTGATGCCGCGCAGCCGGATTCCATGTTGGACCGTATGCGCACTTATCAGGCAAGAGCCGTCATCCAGCCCGAGTGGCCGTGCCAGGTGCACAAATTATGGCAGGACAATCATCTGGGGAAATCCCAGATGATTGCCACCGCTATAAAATGGTTTTTCGAACAAGAGGAAGAGGGCATCATCCTGTTTGACGATACTGTGCCTGGATATGATTTCTTCCCCTATTGCGAACAGCTGCTCGAAAAATACCGCAATGACAAGAAAATCTACAGTATCGGCGGTTTCTACTGGCGTCACAGAAGTCGTAAAAGATACAAGAAACGGATGAAGAAAGGGGAATCCTCCTACTTTTTCTCCGCCTATGCTTCCACCTGGGGCTTCGCCACCTGGAAAAACCGCTGGAACGACTTCACCCTCTCCATGGACCAATATACCAGGGAGGGTTTCGAGAAGATGATAGAACCATACATGAATAAGAAAAAACAGAAAATGTATTGGATCAATCGCTTCAACAGTCTCAAGAAGTATAAGGCTTCTTATTGGGCTTACCAATACAATTTCCACATTTGGGCGCACGAGGGGCTTTGCATAACCCCTTACCTCAATTTGGTGTCCAACGTGGGATTCCGCAAGCAGACCGAACGCAAAATCCGCCATCTGAAACGCAATGCCTATCCTATCATGCCGTTAGTTCACCCGACGGACATCCAGCAGGATTATGGTGAGGATCGCTATATGTTCAGGCATATCTTCAACAGTGCCTACATCACCTTGTTTAAGGAATGGCTTAATGATTTGGTGTCCGGTAATAAGACGGAGGGGTAGAATGTGACTATAACTATGACTATAACTATAACTATGACTTAGATCCTGGTTATGACTTAAACTATATTTTTAATGTTAACTATTGACTAATACCGATAAACCAAACAATGGAGAAAAAACTGACGTTCAAGAAGATATTGCAGGAGGCGAAGAGCTATTTCTTCATCTTTTTGGGGCTGGCCATGTTCACTTTCGGGTGGTCAGCGTTTCTGACTCCATACGAGGTGTCGGGCGGTGGTGTGGCGGGTGCGGCCTCCATTCTCTATTTCGCCACAAAGATTCCCATTGGCCTCACCACATTTGCCCTGAACGCTGTCTTAATAGCGATTGCATGGAAGATTCTCGGAACTAAGTTTTGCGTTAATTCGCTGATTTGCACCGTGGTGATGAGTGTTTTCTTCTCCATATTCCAGCCTTTGTTCCCCAAACCACTTGTGGATGACATGTTTATGAGTGTCATCATCGGGTCGGCGATAGCGGCGTACGGAATCGGGATGACGATCAACTGGGGCGGCAACACCGGCGGCGTTGACATTATCGCCTTGATGGTCGGGAAATACCGCAATATCTCTTACGGGCGGGTCAGCTTGCTCTCCAATGTCGTTATAGTGGGTGCTTCCTACTTTGTGCTCTACGATGTCCAAAAATTGGTTTACAGTTTTGTGGTGCTGTTGGTTTCCATCATCATCTCCGATCTGGTGATTGACGGCTACCGGCAGACTTACCAGTTCATGGTGTTTTCCAAGAAAAATCATGAAATTGCCCAAAAAATCAACTCCAACTTGCATCGCGGGGCCACTTTCCTGAAAGGTTACGGTTCTTACAACCAACAAGAGAGCGATGTGCTGCTGATTGTGGCACATAAGACGGATAAAGGTGCCATCACGCGCATTATCAAAGATATAGACCCCAACGCTTTCATTACCATCTCGAAAACCGCCAGTGTGTTCGGCAAAAATTTCGACAATATTAAAATATGAAGAAGGATTTTGAACCCGTGGAGGCGCGGGTGAACGCCAAAATCAACATCGGTTTGCAGATTGTGCGCAAACGTCCGGACGGCTACCACGACTTGCAGACGGTTTTCTATCCCACGGATTATTTCACGGATTTTCTGCGCATTTCCCCTTCCGAGCAGGAAATTGTCTTCAGGATGGAGAGCGTGGAAGATTTGGGTGATGCCGATAACAATCTTTGTGTCAAGGCGTTCCGTTTGCTGCAGAAAGACTTTGGTATTTCCAATGTGGAGATATTTCTGCGCAAGGGGATTCCTTCGGGTGCGGGATTGGGCGGGGGGTCCGCGGATGCCGCTTTCACGCTCAGGATGCTTCGAGACATTTTCCAACTGTCCGTTTCTGAAGAGAAAATGGTGGAATACGCCCTACAGTTGGGCAGTGACGTTCCATTCTTCCTGTATAACAAGCCGGTGTACGCTACAGGGCGTGGGGAAGTGCTCGCCCCCATTGACCTGGATCTGTCTTCTTATCGGTTAAAAATCGTTAAACCCGACATTCACATTTCCACCAAGGAAGCATACGCCGGGGTGACTCCGCGCGAATCTGACATTTTCCTTCCGGAGATTCTGAAAAACAGCCCAAAGGATTGGAAAAATTTGGTGGTTAATGATTTTGAGGAATCGTTGTTCAAAAAAACACCCGCGTTAAAAACTGTGAAAGAAGCGCTGTATCACGAGGGTGCGCTATACGCCTCCATGTCGGGCAGCGGCTCCGCTTTTTTCGGAGTGTTCGGTGAATAGTGAATGGTGAATGGGCTGGGATAATGCTGTAGAGACGTTTCCTGAAACGTCACCATTCTCACAGCCGAAAGCCATAGTTTAAATCTAAGTAAAATTATTCTTTCGTCTGCCTGTTTCTTTTGAGATTAAAGAAACGCGCTTTCTTTTTATAGACGAAAATGCTGTTCAATACATAATTCAGTAATCCGACTGGAACAGCCATGATGGTGAGGTTGAGGTAGTTGTTATGGCTGCCGAGGTGTTCCAGCAGGGCGATTCCCCCGATGTTGAGGAGGTAGGTGAACGTTGTGACCGCCAGGAATCGGAGGATCAGTTTGTTGTCCTTGTTCTTGAACACCAAAATACCGTAAGTCTTGAAGTTAAACAGGATGCTGACGATGGTGGCGATGAAGTTGGAGACGATGTATGCGTGATTGAGCTTGAGCAGATGCTCGAAGATAAAGAGAAACAGATAATTGACGAACAGACCGAAGGCCGTATTCAGCATGGCCACCAGCACGAACCGGATAAATTGCGGTTCAAAATAGCGTTTCAAAAAAGCCTTTATCACGTATTAACTTTAAGGCTGCAAAAATAAAAAAAAAGAGCGAACGAGGAATATAGAAAAAAGAGTATATTTGCACCCCAAAATTTATTGCAATGGAAGAGAGGCAATTGCGTAGTCAATTTAAGATCAGAATCTCAGGCATTGAACTTGGAAAGCATTGTTTTTCAATAAATTGTGATAAAGAGTTCTTTGACTTGGCAGGGATTGAACAACTATTGGACGGCCGTTTGGTTTTGCGGATTGAAATGGAAAAATCTGAAAAAATGATCGACTTCCAATGCCATTTTGAAGGAGAAGTGGTGGCGGAATGTGACCGTTGCCTCGCCCCCGTCACCCTGCCGATGAACTTCGATGAAAGACTGCTCGTGAAGCTGGTGTCCGAAAACTATCGCTCTGAAGAGGAACAAGAAGACGAGATTTGGATGATGGATGAGAACACCTACGAGATCGACCTCTTTCATTTTGTGTATGAGTCCATTGTGCTCGCCCTGCCCATCCGCATCGTACACGAAGATGACGCAGACGGGAATCCGACATGCGATCCGGAGGTGATGAAGCGCCTTGAGGAGATGAATGCCGAAAGCAGTGAAGAAGAACAAGGGACAGATCCCCGATGGGAAGCTTTGAAGAATATAAAATTAGATTAATAACAATAAAAAATTAAAAAGATATGCCACATCCGAAAAGAAGACATTCTGCTATCAGAAGAGATAAAAGAAGAGCCAACGATTTCATCACCGCTCCCAATCTGACCACGTGCAGCCACTGCGGTGCCCCGATTCTTCCTCACCATATTTGCCCTGAATGCGGCTACTACAGAGGAAAACAAGCCATCGAAATCGGTAATACGGCTGAATAACATCCTTTGAGGTGTTGTTTTGAAAAACAATGGATGACATGAGTAATCATGTCATCTTTTTGAGTTTTTGTTTCTATGGAAATTATTTTTGCTACACACAATTTGCATAAGACGGAGGAAGTGCGCAATATCCTCGGTTCAGAATATATTATCAAAAACCTGCCCGAATTGGGTTGTCCTGATATTCCGGAAACTGCTGACACCTTGAAAGGCAATGCATTGCAGAAAGCGCAGTATGTGGTTGAAAATTACCATTGTAATTGCTTCGCCGATGACACCGGATTGGAAATTGATGCTCTTGACGGACGTCCCGGTGTTTTTTCAGCCCGCTATGCCGGCGAAGGTTGTTCCTATCAGGACAATGTGTTGAAGGTTTTGGAAGAGATGAAGGGAATTACAAACCGAAAGGCTTGTTTCAAAACTGTAATCGCGTTGATTTTGGACGGCAAGCAATACTTTTTCGAAGGTAAAGTGGATGGTGAGATTCTGACCGAACAGCGTGGAATCGATGGCTTCGGCTATGACCCGATTTTCCGTCCCTTGGGATTCCGTCAGACTTTCGCAGAAATGTCCGCTTTAGCTAAAAACACCATCAGCCACCGCGGCCGCGCCATGCAACAGCTTAAGGAGTTCTTGAAGGATTACCGAAGCGAACGGTAGGTGCGGTTTACGATTTACGATGTATAATGGCCAAAAGCTAATAGCCAATAGCCAAAAACATTATTCTCGTGTAGAGTCCGATTTTTCATCACAAGTTTCTTTCTCTTGTTCGCGCATCTCTTTCCATTCCAGCACGTGTGACATCACGGGTGAGAGATGCTTGTAGGCAATGGACGCCTCTTTCACCTCGTGCTTGATGAAAATTTCTTTTTTATCAACGGTGTCGATGAAATAGAACAGCACGCCCGCCACCAAAACCACTTTCAGGATGCCGAAAAGGATGCCGAGCACTTTGTCGAGGAATTCTGAAAGCACAGGCTTGAGTACCCGTTTCAGAATCCGTCCCAACAGGTTGACTAACACGATAGTGAGCACGAAACACAGCGAAAAAGAGATGGGTTTTGCTAAAGAGGTGCCGGTAATCCACAACGCAATCAAATCGGAAAATTTGTAGGAAACAAACAGCCCTAAAAACAAGGCTGCCAGGGAGACAATCTCCATTAGGAATCCGTTTTTGAATCCCCTGAAGGCGTACCAGCAGAGGGGAATTAATACGATGATGTCGATCCAGTTCATTTTTTGTAATGGTTATGGGTTATAGGTTATTGGTTATTGAGGGTTATTGGTTATTGAGGGTTATTGGTTATTGAGGGTTATTGGTTATTGAGGGTTATTGGTTAGGAGGTTAAGGTTTTTTAGATGTTTAATTTGGCGGCAAAAGTACATAAATTACCATTGTCGAGACGCGAAATTTTGCGTTTCTAAGGAAATTCCGCTGTTTTTTTATTTTTGCCATCGTTATTATGATTACCAATATGAAAAAGACATTTACTTTCCTAACCATAATGCTGCTGTTTGTGGTGGTATCGGCGCAGACGGTGAGTGTGACGTTTACGGGGCGCGACGCAAGCAACCAGTATATTCCCTTGAATCGTGTGGTTGTCAGCAACCTCACCCGGGGATGGCAGGAGACGCTCTTTTGGCCCGATACCGTACTGGTGATGACGGATCAGACGGGCATCGAGGATGTAGAGACGTTTCCTGAA
>JAEEGJ010002441.1_pt1 | contig 97018 bp, 78 predicted proteins | sample 8958761 | NCBI WGS metagenome assembly JAEEGJ01 (sample SAMN16246546, study PRJNA631951) | gut metagenome | biome: gut microbiome; feature: rumen; material: RS-attached | host: Bos | place: Iran: Karaj | collected 2018-10 | reverse complement strand
TTCTTCGGTGCCTCCTGGGAATAGATCTCAAATCCGCTGTCGCCCTTGACCAGGGCATTATCTTCGTGGCGTATGAAGATCACTTCGATCCCCTTATCCCTGCAAATCTTCTCCATCTGGGAAATCGTCTTGATCAGACGCTTCTCATCGTACGGATGCTCCAGAATCAGAGCATTTTGCATATCGATCACAAGCATAGCCGTCTTCGGCATAAGGAACACTTCCTTCACAATAAGATCGCACATCCGCCGCCACAAACCCCGGCAGCCGATATACCCTATTACTATATCATAAAAGAACTATGAATGAACTATAGAGGATAAGGATTATGTTAAGAATACTCGGTTCCCAAGTATGGGATTGAAACAAGAATAACCGAAAAAGAAAAGTCCCCCCACAATGATTATGGAACAATTAATACGTTCACCTCGTTATCATTATAATATATAATTCCACCACATATAGGCATCAATGAGAAATTTTCATCGATTTTGATTCTGTAAGGATTACTATATGCGTAATCGTGATTTTTTCTTCCGGAAGGACCTTGATAATATATTGTGTCGTCTTTTTGGTATAAATATGCTGCCTCAAAGCCTCTTGTTGTCCCCAAGAGTTCCACAGAGATATCGGCTTCGTCTATAACAGTTAGATTGTCTTCAACCCTTTCAAAATAGTATTCTCCACGTTCTCCTATTCCCTTAAAGCAGATGAATTGCTTATTATCGTTAAACAAAGCAACTTGCAGTTCCTGTATGTCATTCAAAACGGCTTTATCCGCATTCAAAGAAATATGAAATGAATCATAAAAGCACCACGTTTTCAGTTCATCATCCCGAGTAATGTACAGAAGATAATCTCCTCTTGCATAGTAGGCAGATGTCTTTACATCATGATCAACCAACACCAGTTTTGAGACATCTTCATATGAATCACTTCTATACAAGTCTCCGCTAGCTAATAAAATGACAACACCATCTATATTCGTTCCCCAGTCCAGCAATTCTGCATTTTTTATGGACGTTGAGAATTGTCGTGATATCACACAATCAAGAGATCCCTCTGACCACTGATACATATCCAAAGAATCATCTTCGTACGTTAGAAGAATACAATTCTTGTGTGTCTGAATATATGTAATCCGCTTATTAAACATCTTTCGCATCAGTTCTTCGCCCTTATGCGTATAGATAACCAACTCATTGTCTCCTAAAACAACACAAATACAATCCTTACTTGTGGCACTCACCCAGCTGACATTCTTATTTCCGTCCGAAATCAGCTGATAGCGTTTTTCTGAACGAAACATACAGGCAGAAAGGCTAAGAAGAAAAGACATTAAACATAATAGACAGAGAACTGTTCGGAACTTTTTTCCATGTAACTTGACCATCTTCATTTCTGTAATACTTCACCCTTCCTAATTCCATCATTTTATTATAATCCGAAAGAATATCAGCTCCGCCAGTAAACCACCAATATCGATCTCCAGAAACTATTCTAGATACGATGCTGGCTGTGCTCCTTACTAAAAAAACCGAGAGAGATTCATAGAAGTCCTCCGATAATTCATACGTAACCTGCAAACCCATTGGGATAACAAGACTCGTCCCATTATCAAAAACAGGAACGCCAATATCCGGAACAACTATCAGCAGATGAATGTCTACACCGCCAACATATGTTGCAGTTCCATTCCATGCGTATACTTCATCAATGGTACCCCAGGACATAAATGCACGAGCTACACTGCTTTGATCTGTAACATCTCCAGAATGGCAAGATGATAAAACCAACGTTGTTATCGGTTTGGGAGAAATAACAGTATTCACTATGTCATCATACGATATATCTCCTATATCGTATTGATTCTTATTCCCATCCTCAACGCCATGAAAAACCAATGTCACTTCATCAAGAGAATAACGAACCTTATCCGGACTATTAACATCCATTCCCATACCGTTCCATTGCATAATAAAATCTTGCTTGTCACTTATAGGAATCAGTTCAATCCTTTGTTTCTTAGATTTCATCATCTTTCGCGAATAAGCTTCATATTTTAAGAACCAATCCGCCCCTTTCTTGTCATCATAAAGTATATAAGAGATTTTGGGATTCTTTATCTTTGGTGTCGCATCAACATCATCCGTTGCATCGTCATTGTCCGTATCTACGTCTGACGGATCAGAAACAACACCATATATTGTCCACTCTCCTTGGCCCAAATTTACAAACAGTGACGCCAACGCCATTTCGGTTGGTGAAGCAAACACATAATCTGATATTGGATCACCGTTTAACAGGATATTGTTCTCCGAATCGACAACTATGCGATACCTTTTACCCATCTCAACTACATCGTCTACGCTATCACTGTCAGAATCTAACTTATTGGGTTCAGAGTAGTAAAACCTTCCATTTGCTCCAAGCATACCCTGTTCTTCATAGATATCCCACAACCCGTCACCGGTTTTCATTCCGTTATAAACTTCAGAATCAGTCCCCTGTCTCAGTTCATACAGTTCAGCAAATTCCGAGTATACATCGGCTGCTGACTTGCTCTCACAATCGATCACTCCGCCTCCCGACATGTGGTTCAGCCACCTGTCCTGTATAGTCTTACTATTTCCACTTGATAGCGTGAAGATGTATGCTGTCATCTCCACCGTTTCACGAAAAGAGGCACTGTAGTATACACATTCAATGTCCGTCGAATTGTGAAACGCTATCACAACTAATTCATTATCCTCATTTGGCCACATCCTTCTCTCCGTGCGAGCTATATTAAAAATCGAAAGTGCACTTATACCCGAACTTATAGTTTCATTTGCAGCACCTGTCCATCCTACCCAGTGACCAGAATCATCCCACGGCCATTCAGTGACTCTTCTTTTCAGAATATCCTTGTCATCTGTCATGTTATACGGATATACCCCCAGTCCGTAGTCCTGATATCCGCAAACCACCATTCGGTCTCCATCCTGCATATGATCAATAAACTGATCAGCAATGGCATTCATTTCTTCAATATCTTCTTCGGTCATGGTATCCACGCAGGGAATCTCTAAAACATAATCAATTCCTTTATACCCGGCATGAGACGGCCTTAATTCACCGGAGTACTTTAGGCTTCTCCAGTAAAATGTCCACACCGAAGTGTCCACCACCATATAAGTGCTGAAATGGGATACCGTACAAGATACCGTTTTGTTCACCGTATCAACAGTCGCGCTGCAATCTAGATAGAGACCTGTTTCTTCATCAAGGTAGAGTATTCCTAAAGATCTTGGATTTGTTACATAATCTTCCCATACGAGAAATTCTTCCTGAAGGTTGGTATCGTTATCCGCCAGAAGACTCTCATCGTAATGAAAGGTAAGAATTGCCTCATCGAACTCTCCTTCATACTGAATATTCACTGGAACGCCTATCAGACCCACAAGGTCACTGGAGTACGTATCTTTATCATATACATCCTCGATTGTCATTGCAGACTCCAGGCATCCAGTCCCTTCCAAAGAGACTTCCACCTTAGTAATAGCTGGACGCTCCTTATCGGTAATCTCTTCCTCTTTTGTCTGAAAGAATCGTTCCCGGTCATCTGGGATTCCATCGCCGTCACTGTCAGGGAGCGTCGGATCGATCCCGAGTTTGATTTCATCCCCATCCTCAATGCCATCACCGTCAGTGTCCGGATCCATAGGATCGGTTCTATAGTTGTTTATTTCTTCCCAGTCAGATATCCCATCTACATCTGAGTCATCACTCCAGGGATAGGTGCCATGATTGAATTCCTCTTGAAGTGTCAATCCGTCACCGTCATCGTCCTCTTGTGCATCAGGTGTCCCGTCGCCATCTGTGTCATCAGATAGCGGATTCAAGTCCATTATGACCTCTGCTCCATCTTCTATTCCGTCTTCGTCTGAATCCTTGGAATGTGGATCTGTACCTATCTGTTCTTCGTAAGCATCCGGAATTCCATCGCCATCCGAATCCAGCTCAGGATCAAGTGTAGGCGTCGGTTCAGGAGTAGGCACAACTGTTACTTCCGGTGTCGGAGTTTCTTCCGGAGTGACCGTCAATTCTGGTGTGGGGGTAGGAGTAGGAGTGATATCCGGATCCTGATTCTGCCCATTTATGAAATCTATATAATCAGGGATTCCGTTAAGATCAGCATCTTCATTTAATCCAAAAGCACAGCAGATGGAAGTCAATCCGACATCGCTGATGGTCATTGGATCACTGCAGTTTTGTTCGCCGCCGGTAATTGTCATATTCCAAGAAACAACAGGATTCAGGTTTTGGTTATTTCCATCGTTAGTGATACGAATTATGGTATCCGATGTTTCCAGATCAGCACCCGCCACCTCCTGAATACTTCTATTTGATCTGAATGATAGTTTCCAGTCTTCGATAGGCTTATTCGTAGAATTCTCAAGGATTAGTGCTCCGTTATAGCCTGTTCCCCAGTTGGAATACTCCTGATAAGAAAGAGAGTAGTCGGTAGGATCGACGATTTTTTCAGTTGTGTTTAACAAGTAGAACATCGGAAGGGCATTCACCGGCTGTCCATCCAAAGCGGAGACCGTCATTCCAAAACTGACAGTACTATCGGGAAGAATATCCTGGTTCCAGCCTGCATTCTTAAATGTATATACGCCATCATTACTATCTGAAATGACCGTGCCCCATGTTCCCTCAATGTTATACGGAAGATCCATCGTAAGATACCAGTTTTCGACGATTTCAGTTCCGGTGTTAGAAACCACAAACTCAAGATTAGCATAGTTATCCCAGGATGAAACAATTGCTACGTCCACTTCAAATTGGAGATTCTCCGTGACTGAGTATACTGGTATATCTGAAGAGGAATCCGCACGCATCGTCAGAGGCATGCAAGGCAAAACAACAGCAATGGAAAGAACAGAACAAAAGAGTTTGAGCCAGCGGTTTTTCTGCATGAACCATCCCTCCATCATCGCGTTGCGAGTCACTAAAATCTCTGACGCTATCTTTTTGTTCGTCTCTCCTACTTTTTCAGTTTATCATGTGCTCAGAATTAAGTAAACTGAAATACATATACCGCTAATTCTCTGCAATACTAATGTGAATTATTGAAGAAAACAAAAAGTGGGAACCCTTCGAAAGGAAGGATCCCCACCTGCATTATCCTAATCGGTTGGAATTACTTATTCTTCAGTCTCTTCTCCAGAGCCTTCTTCTCAGCCTCGTAACCCGGCTTACCGAGAAGAGCGAACATGTTCTTCTTGTAAGCTTCAACACCAGGCTGGTTGAACGGATTTACGGAATTGAGGTAACCGGAAATACCGCAGGCCTTCTCGAAGAAGTAGATCAGCTGGCCGAGCCAGTACTCGTTGAGCTCCGGAACGTGGATGATGAGGTTCGGAACCTTTCCGTCAACGTGAGCAAGAACAGTACCCTGCATTGCCTTGAGGTTAACTTCGTTCATATCCATACCGGACAGGAAGTTGAGGCCGTCGAGGTTCTCCGGATCGTTCGGGATCGTGAAGGAACGGCGTGCCTTATCGATCACAACAACTGTCTCGAAGAGCATTCTCTTACCATCCTGGATGTACTGACCCATGGAGTGCAGGTCTGTCGTGTTATCTACGCCTGCCGGGAAAATACCTCTGCCGTCCTTACCTTCGGACTCACCGTAGAGCTGCTTCCACCACTCTGTCATGAAGTGGAAAGAAGGCTCGTAGTTGACCATAACTTCTGTTGTGTAGCCGCGGCGCAGGAGGCAGTTTCTTGCGATTGCATACTTGTAGCAGTCGTTTTCCATCTCTACCTTCTTGAAGTCACGGGAAGCATCTCTTGCACCCGTCATGAGCTGACGGATATCGATACCTGCAACTGCAATCGGCAGAAGACCTACAGCTGTCAGAACGGAGAAACGTCCTCCGACATCATCCGGTACTACGAATGTCTCGTAGCCTTCCTTAGTAGCAAGACCCTTCAGGGCTCCCTTTGCCTTATCTGTTGTTGCGTAGATTCTCTGACGAGCCTCTTCCTTACCGTACTTTTCTTCCATGTAAGCGCGGATGATACGGAAAGCGATCGCCGGCTCTGTTGTTGTACCGGACTTGGAGATGATGTTGACGGAAACTCTCTTACCTTCGAGAAGATCCATCAGGTCAGCAAGATATGTAGCGCTGATAGAGTTACCGCAGAACAGAACCATCGGAGCCTTTCTTACTTTCTTCTGTGCTACGTTAGCAAAAGAGTGGGAAAGAAGCTCGATCGCAGCTCTTGCACCGAGGTAGGAACCGCCGATACCGATAACCAGAAGGACATCGGAATCCTTTCTGATCTTAGCTGCAGCCTTACGGATGCGGATAAATTCATTCTTATCGTACTTGCTCGGGAGTTCTACCCAACCAAGGAAGTCACTGCCGGGGCCTGTCTTCTTGTGGAGCATGTTGTGTGCCACTTCAACCTGCGGCAGCATCTTCTCCATCTCACCTTCGGCAATAAAAGGCATAATGTTGGAAGTATCAAGACTAATCATAAAAGTTTCTCCTCATTCTCATTTATGTCAGATTCGGTGTCCTCAACACCGCGTATAGTATAGCATTATTTTCCCGTTTGAAATGTTAATATCTTGTCAGAATCATTCAAATTATGCGATATTTCAAACGAAAACTAATGCTTTTTGACTTTTGTCAAGAAAAAATGAAATCGAAATCGGTTAAGATTTCAGTGCTTTTTTCGATGTGAAAAATAGCGTATAATGAACTACATCTTTTTCCAAGGAGCACCTCATGGCCAACACCGATCTTCCAAATGCAAAGATCATCATCCTGTTCATTCTCTCGAAGGTAAGCGGCATCCCGTCTTCGCAACTGATGGACTGTGCCATGGAGTCTCTGTACATGGATTATTTTCTCTACACGCAGGCCAAGAGCGAGCTTCTCGAGCAGCGTCTGATGACGGAATCCGAGCGAAAAGGCGAGCTCCGTAAGGATGCCTCCGGAAAAACTGTCCTAAGCTGTGACATCACACCTTCAGGCACTGAGATCCTCGAGCGCCTTCTCCCTTCCGTCCCTGCAGGAATCCGCGCCTATCTGACTTCCGCATCCCGCAACTGGCTTCATGATACCAATGAGTCGCAGAGCGTATATGCCGAGTATGCCCCGGATGACGAGGGAACATGGTACGTCGATCTTCGCCTGATCGAGCGCGGTTCAACTACGTTCGCGCTCCGTATGACGGCTCCGTCCGAGGAAGTCGCCGAGAGGACCTGCAAGCGCTGGGAATCTGCCACCGCTGAAACATACATGCAGATCCTGCGTCTGCTGTCAGAAGAAAAGTAATCCCCACATTTTGAATAAACAACTTCGCCCACCCTCTGCTATTACGAGCGCGTGCGATGCAATAGCGCTTCTTGCTCTATGTTTGGTTCTATTTTGAACACTTTTTTAGAACCAAACCTAGAACATCTCCTCTTTGTTCTATGTTTCGTTCTATTTTGAGTACTTTTTTAGAACAAAACCTAGAACAGCAAAAAGACTGTTCTTTCCTCCCACAAGGGTGATATGATGTATACATGCTCGACTTTTTGTTGTGGTATTAGATGTTGATTTTATGATTCGGGCAAATATCACTAATAAGAGGTACAGCATGATTTCTTCTCGTATTATTGAATCCGCGATTCATCTTCGAAAGAGCGCCATTTCGTCGCTCCAGCTCATCGACCAAAATTGCCCGAAACTTTCGCTTGGCAAGCACAATGTTCATGGCCGGACTGTTCATGTCATCCGTATTTTCAAAACCGTCGACGGCAAGCAAAAGTGTTTTGAATATTCGATCACTGCCCCCAGAGGCAAGAAGCTTTTGTCGGCGAACCAGAAAGTTTTTCTTGTTAGAAAAGCACTCGCTGCACTTTCGTCAGACGAATTTTTCGTTACACGATCCATCAGAGGCAATTCCAAGGCTCTTGAAAAACCGTCTTGGCTGAATCCTTATCCAAACGCAAGCTTCCTCAACTCGCCTGTTCTCTCCTTCTCCTTGGACGAATGGCTTTCGCTCAGCGAGTGGAACGATCCAACGATCACTAACGGATATCGTCACAGGGATCACGTGTTCCGCTCTAAATCTGAGCTTTTGATCGCACAATTGCTGGAATCGCTCGGACTTGAATATAAATATGAACCTCTGATTATGATCGGCGGAAAAGAAAGACGACCGGACTTTGCGGTCTTCTGTCCGGAGACCATGCGCTACTTCTTCATTGAGCATCTGGGTCTATTGAGTGATGCGCGGTATCGCATGGACGCAGTAGCAAAGATGGAACAATACGACAAAGCCGGTTTGCGCGACGGATACGACATCATTTACACAACAGAATTCGGCCATGGAAGCTTTGACATTGATGCCGCCTATGGCAAGATCGCAGGTGCCATTCTGGCTCAAAGCAAAACCGTATAGCAGTTCTACTCTTTCAGCCAGCCTTTTTCTACAGCACGGTCGATATTCCTGATGAGCCACTTATGCACTTCCGGCATGAACTCCCGGACGATCTCGATCCTTGCTTCGACCTGGGATCTTCTGGCGCCGCCGTTTCTCCAGGTGTGGCCCTCGGTCAGCGTATTATGCAGGAGCGGCTGCGTGCGGTCAAGGCATGCCGCGTATTTCGCATCCACCGTTTCCATCGCATCGAATTCTTCCCAGAGTGCACGAAGCTCGGCACCCTGTTCTTCCGGGAGCTGGGCATAGAGTTTATCCGCAGCGGCAGCTTCACGCGCTGCTTTGCTTTCGTTGCCTTTCACATCGTATGCGAAGGTATCGCCGGCATAGATCTCGATAAGGTCATGGACAACACACATCTTGATGGCGCGCTCCACGTTCGGTTCCTCGACACAATACTCCTTAAAAAGCAGCGCCATCACGGCGATGTGCCAGGAGTGCTCCGCATCGTTCTCGTGACGCACACCGCTGATCAGCATCGTGCGTCGGTAAATCTCCGTCATCTTATCGATCTCCGCGGTGAACTTCAGCTGCTGATCAAGTCTCATATTTCCAGAACTTAAGAAATCTTCAATACCCATTTTTATCTCACTTTCAAATAAACAGATTCAAACATATTTTGCCAGAATAAAACCAATGGCTACCAGAGATACCGCAACGATCATTCCCACAAATTTGAGGACCTCTTTTTTGTCCTCGGCCTTCTGGCTCTCGGAAACCGGATGCCCGCAGCTGGGGCATGCACCCTTACGTGAATCAAATTCCGCTCCGCATTTCTCGCAATGAATGATCATACAGATTCCCTCACTTCTTGCCTGTAATGTAGTATACCGCAAGCGCGGTCCTGTGTGACAGACCCTCTTTGGCAAGGATCGATGTGATATAGTTTTTCACTGTACCCTCGGAGATGAAGAGTTTGCTCGCGATCTCTTTATTGGAAAGTCCGTCGGCGACGGCACGAACGATTTCGAGTTCACGCTCGGTATAACCGCTCTCATCAAACCCTTTTCCGGCCGTCGATGCATTAGCTGATTTGCTGATCGACTCGAGGAGGCTTTCTTCCATAACGCTCGTGCCATTATAGACGGACTTGATCATCTGCTTGAGATGGTCGGGAGTGTGGTTCTTGATGAGGTATCCCTTCGCGCCGTTTCCGAGTGCTTTCCGGACAAGATCATCGTCATCGAAAGTCGTCAGGATCAGAACTTTTCCGAGGTCCTTCTCCACGATCTCTTTTGTCGCTTCGATACCATCCATCACGGGCATCTGGATGTCCATGAGGAATACATCAGGTTTATCCTTCTCAGCGATCTCGATTGCTTCACGGCCGTTACTTGCGCAGCCCAGGACCTCAAAATCATCATCCACATCGAGGATGATCTTCATGCCGTCTCTTACAAAATCACTATCGTCGGCGATGATGACTTTAATTTTCTCCATCTTTACTCCTCCTTCAGTGGCAGCAGCATCGTCACGGTGAATCCGGCCGTGCTTTCAAAAGAAATCGTACCGCTGCATTCTCTGACTCTCTGGCGCATGCCCGAGATGCCCATGCCGTCCCTGATCTCTGAACAGCCGACCCCGTCGTCCGCGATACTGACGCGGACACGCTGCGCCATGACAACGAGCTGGATATCGATGCGGCTGCACTTACTGTATTTCATGGAATTGGATACCGCTTCAAAAGCATTATCCAGGATCACTTCCCATATCTTATCCGGGATATTCGAGGTCTCGCCCTCGGTCGTAAGCTCGGTCTGTACGCCCTTGGAATTGCAGTCCTCGCAGAGCTTATAAAGCTGAAGCATCGTAAGCTGTCTTTTCTCCGGACGCTCTTTTCTCAAGATCCCCCGGATCTCATCCATGCCGCCGCGGAGCTGGTCGATGACCGCCTGGATCATGGCCTCGGATTTCTCCGGATCTTTCTCCATCAGGACCTTGGCCGCTTCGAGCTGGTATACGGAACCGTTGATGTTATGCCCGAGTTTATCGTGGAGCGTCTGCGACAGCGAAGCCCGATGTTCGAGGACCTGGTTCTCCGCCATGATCATGCTCCTTCTCTGCTCCATCTTCGCCGCGTATTCCTTCTGCTGCATATCGCGCTTTAGGTTCTGCTCGTTGATGGTATCTTCCAGCATCTGCTTCCTATACGAGCGGATCACGTAATTGTGTTGCAGATAGACGATGGCCGTGAGTGATACTGCAATCAGGCGCGTAACAATATCGATCGGACCGGGCACGAGAAAGCCCACGATCGGGAGAAGGTATATCTTCGCATCAAGTGATTCGAACAGCGACAGGAAATCGTAAACGATAATGAATCCCAGAAGCATGAACCCAGTCTCGCCGAGCGCCATCAGCGCAGAGAAAAAACCGGCAGCCGTGATCAGAAGGAGAAACCTGGATTTTCCGGGGACGATCTCGAAGAAACACATGGACGCCAGATACATCGCCACCAGAAGGAGCACCCATGCAGACACCTGTGTATCCTCTGATCTTTCGATGTAACCATATGCGCTGAAAGTGACCATCAGAAAGATGCGCACCAGCACAAAATAATGATTCTTCAACCGTTCCAAAAGATTCTCCCCACCGGTTCGGAATTGGCGCCGGGTCCCAAGGCAAAAGCACTTGTCCGACTCCATAAATATTTTACTTCATCATAATAGCATATTTTGCAACACATTCCTGTTCAGAATCGTCTATTATGTAACTGAGAAAAGGGGTGACATACATGAAAGCAAAAAAACTGTTTGCAGGAATACTTATTTCCTCCATTCTGCTGTCAACAGCAAGCGGATGCGCGAAGAAAACGAAAACCAAATCAGGTCTTGCCACGATCGATAAGGACAATGGCAACGATGCGATCTTTGAACTGGTTTCGGGAAAGAGCGCCAAATCAAAGTCAGACGATGAAGATCTGAAGAAAGCATACTCCGAGTTCGTTCTCGGGCTGGCCAAACGCTGCGCGGAAGAATCCGGAAAAGAAAATTTCCTTATCTCCTCCGACTCAGTGCTTTTCGCGCTGGAAATGACTGCGGCCGGCGCAGACGGAGACACACTCGATCAGATGCTCGACACGCTTATGCCGGGTGCGGATAAAGAAGATGCTTTCCTGTTTGCCGTAGACCGTATGGCCCAGTTGAGAAGCAATCAATTGAGTCTCGCCAACTCCGTCTGGATCAACGAGAAAGAGAAGGCTGCATTTTACAGCAACTATCTGAAGTATGTCGAGGACAATTTCGATGCGAAGATCGATTCGGTCCCCTTTGATGACACCGGTGTCGACAAGATCAATTCCTGGGTAAAAGACAACACTGCCGGGATGATTCCGACATTAATCGATAAGCTTTCCACAGACGATGTGATGGTCCTGGTCAACGCACTCGCTTTTGATGCGAAGTGGAAAAAGGCTTTTGACCCTGAAGACGTTGAAGACGGAACATTTCTAAGTGGCGATGGAACCAGAGAAGACTGCAAGTATCTCTGCGGTGAGAACGATGTAGTTTATCTTTGTAACGATACCGCCACGGGATTCTACAAACGTTACGAAGGGGAAAAATATGCTTTCATGGTAATACTCCCCGGCGCACCCGAACCTGATTTCTTATCTTTTGATGACTTGGAGAACAATAACTCGAGATCGAAGAGTGACGAAACAGACTGGACCATGGTCGACATCAACAGATATGTTTCCCTGATGACGGCGGAAGATTACTGGGATTTCTGGAACAGCAGGAATTATGAAGATGAAGTTGAATACATGTTCCCGGAGTTTACCAGTGAGTACTCTACATCCCTGAAAGACATCCTTCATGACATGGGAATGGAAGATGCTTTCAATTCTTCTGCCAACTTCGAAAACATGAGTGATCTTAAACCTCTTTTCATTGGTGATGTGATCCATAAGACGAAGATCGAAGTAAATGCCACGGGAACCAAGGCGGCAGCCTCTACCGGCGTAATCATGGAGCACAACTCCGTGATCATGCAGAGAAAAGTGATCTGCAACCGTCCTTTTGCTTACGCGATCGTTGACGTCGAGACCGGTCTTCCGATCTTCTTCGGAACCGTAGAACATGTAAACGGATGATCCGGATACTGCCATATGCTGAAGGGACGGGAAGGTCTTCTTCCCGTCCTTTCTTCGTTTTCTTTTTCCTTTTCTCTCAGATATCCTTCTACTCTTCGCCGTTTCGGATCTTCACTCCTACACCGCCCACACTCAATGTGAGGATCAGGTAGGAACACGTAACGGCAAGAAGTACCAGGTAGGCTTTTTTATCCCCGACAAAGAACATCTCCGTCGCATCCAGGAACCACTTCTGCGGCATCAGCGATGCGATCGCCTTGATAATGCTTGAAGTACCGTCCAGCGGGAAGAAAGTTCCCGCAAGAAGTGATGACATCGAAAATAGTGCGAATGCGGCGATATTCGAATTCATCACGTCACCTAAAACGACACCGATCACGAGACTTATTGAGCTGAAGATCAAGCCCAGAAGAAACATCATCAGGAGGAACTTTCCTCTGCCGACGCCGAACTTCTCCGCATCGAGTATCAGCGTGCAGATACCCAGAACGATCGTCATCAACGCCGTCGCGATCGCGCTGATCACGAACTTTGAAGCGAAGTATGTGTACGAGGACATGCCCGTCAGTCGAAGCCTCGTGAGGACCTTGTCATGCTCATCTTTGATGACCGTGTGTGCGATGAAAACACCGCAGAATACATATCCGAGAGTCATGAAAGCGATGGCATATCCGATTGCGGTCTTTCTGTTTTCCTGATCCTGTGTAAGGGATCTGGAAGAGCCACCTGAAATCTTGACGACTTTCTTCTCCGGGGAACTTGCAATTCTCTGATTGAGAAGTTCTGAAGCCTTTGGCAGTGTCCATTCCGCGACTGTCTTTTTGATCAGAGCGAGTTCTTTTCGCAGGGAATAATCAAGCATCTCGATCCGGCCGTCGTCGGAAAGAACATAGACAGCAAGCGCTTCATCTTCTTTTCCGTCGGCGACCAGGCGGTCAAAATCCTGCGTGATATAGAGCGCTGCGCCCATTCTGTCAAACTCACCATCGTGCTTCACACGTGCATCTGCAGAAGCTTTATCCATGCCCGGCACCCTGGCACGTACGATGGAAAAAGCACCGCTGCTCGCGAGTTTTTTCAGCATGTACTCGGAAAGATCACTTCCGCATGCATCGTATACCTTTACGACAAAAGCGCCCTGACTGCTGTAGTATGCGACCTTTTCCTCCTCGGATCCCAACTCGGCGACCACACCTTCCGCCTGCTTTGAAAGCGTGATCGAATTCATCTGATGCGCCTGCAGAACAGATGTGGAAAGGATCGGAACGATCAGCAGGAAAAACCAGAAGCTCTTGTTTCTAAACAGTAATTTAAGACTGGATCTGATCAGTGTTCTCATGCTCTTCCCCTCCTTCTGATTGAACTTGCCGCGATTGAGATCAGCGAGCATACGACGATGATCCCTGCGCAGTAAAGAATGGCACTTCCGAAATAGCTGCTGCTGCCGGATGAGGCCTGCTCGACCATCGCACGGTTGCAGTGATAGATCGGCGAGAGCAGTTTGAGATACTCAGGATGATCCGAGAACATGTATGTCTCGAAACTTCCGCCGAAGAATCCCATGGTCCATACCAGAGAGAACGTCAGGATGACCGTGATGATCATGTTATCCGTGATACTCTGGAACATCAGTCCGAGCGCGGAGGATGCGGCTGTCATTATCAGGAACAGCACGACAACATAGAAAAGGTTGCCCCAGTCTGTTCCGAAGAAAGCAGCATTGAGACCGGCTGCCGCAAGTGTTCCCAGCATGACCACGATCGCAAGAGGAAGGAACCTTCCCAGATAGATCTGTGTCTCACCGAGTGCCGATACCGTGTATCTTCTGCGGATGCCGTATCTCTTCTCGCTTGTCAGGAGCCCTGCAGCGCAGATGATCGCGCACCAGGAGTAGTAGAGAACGAACACGATGCCGTAGTATCCGGTCGAATCCACTGCCTTAAGAAAGGAAGGGTGTTCGACGGTAAGTTTTATGTCGTCATATGGATCAGTTCTGAGCATCTGCGCTTCTTGGGCCGTCGGATCCGGGGCCGCCGTATCAGTCGCCCAGGAGTCTGATCTCACGGAATTGGCCTTGGCATCTGTCATCTCATCACAGAAGACCGACATGAAGTATTCGAGAGCCGCTCCCTGTGCCGGCTGGTCGGAGACACGATAGATCGTGTAATTTCCGCCTTCAAGCTTTACAAATCCCGACAGGTCATTTTTCGAAATGATCTCTTCCGGCTCTTCCGAGTCAAAACGGGTAAATGTGATATCCGTCTGTTCTCCTGCGATCTTCAGTGCTTCTTCGGCGTTCTCCCAGATGCTCCCTGTCTCAATAGAATAGCCGCATCGGAATCCTCCATGATCCTGATAGGTTTTCATCAGTCCGGAAAAAGCACTGATCAGGACAGCGGATACGAGTACCGGACAGAATGCAAACAGCAGAACGTTTACCCAGCTCCTGCCCATGAGCTTGGCATTGTTTTTGATTAAATACCGTATCATGATCAGATGTCCCTCAGTTTCTTTCCCGTCAGCGTCAGGAAGACTTCCTCAAGCGTAATGCTCGAGGTGTCATCCACCACAAGTTTTTTAAGTTCTTCGGAGGTTCCGGTCGCGATGATCCTGCCGTTGTCCATGATGGCGATCCTCGTGCAGATCGCTTCAACTTCTTCCATGTAGTGGGATGTATAGATGACTGTCGCACCGTTTCTGTTCGACTTCTTGATGCGCTCGAGAATGAAGTTTCTCGACTGCGGATCGATGCCGACTGTCGGTTCGTCGAAGATCAGAAGGTCCGGGTGATGGCCGATCGCACAGGCGATATTGAGGCGTCTTTTCATGCCGCCCGAAAAGGTCCGGGCATATTCATTCTTCTTATCGAGAAGACCGACGTACTCCAGGGATTCGTCAATGCGCTCTTTCAGTTCTTTTCCCTTAATACCGTACAAGGAAGTAAAGAGTTCGACATTCTCCCAGGCCTTGAGTCTTCCATGGATCGCCAGATCCTGCGGGATATATCCGAGCTTTTTACTGAGCTCTTTTTTATTCTTCCGGAAATCTTTTCCCATAAATTCCACCGTGCCGATCGTCGGACGCACGATGTTGCAGATCATGTTCATCGTGGTGGACTTTCCGGCGCCGTTCGGTCCTAAAAGACCGAAGACCTCGCCCTTTTCGATCTCGATATTGAGATTGTCCACGACGACTTTGTTACCGTACTTTTTGGTCAGGTCAGTAAGTTTCAGAATCGTTTCCATGTGTGTTTTTCTCCATCAGTTTTTTGTCGATATCAGCATATCAATACGATGTCTATGACATAAGTGAAAAAAGACAGGTTTTTCCATATGACTTTCGTCACGTCCGAAGAAAAAACATCCGAGAAAAAATTCTCAAATTCGGGTGTCCGATTTGAAGAAAATAGCGTATCATAAAAATATATCCAAAACAAAACAAGGAGGGACATTTATGGATAAGCTGTTCAAGCTGAAACAAAACGGCACGACCGTCCGTACGGAGATCGTTGCGGGACTTACGACATTCATGACAATGGCGTATATCATCGCACTGAATCCGAATCTTCTCACCGGATTCGATGTAGGTTCTCCGCTCTGGAACGGCGTCTTCCTGGCAACATGTATCGCCTCTGCAGTCGGTACTCTGGCCATGGCTTTCTTAGCCAACAAACCTTTCGTTATGGCACCTGGTATGGGCCTTAACAGTTTCTTTGCCATCGTCACGGCAAACATCGTCGCCATGACCGGTATGACGTATCTGGAATCTTTCCAGAGCGCTTTGGTCATCATCTTCATCGAAGGTATCGTATTCATCGTTCTCTCGATCTTTAACGTTCGTGAGAAGATCGTAGAAGCGATCCCGCTCGGTGTACGCCTCGGTATCGGACCTGCTATCGGTCTGATGCTTATGAACATCGGTTTCGGGTCCAATGTCAGCATCTATTCTGAGGATGGCGGACCGTTCTATGCAATGCGCGATTTCTTCGGTTCTCTTACCGCGAAGTTCGCTAAGGATTCCATGGGATCTGCTTATGACGTCATGGTCCTTTCCGTTGTTACCATGTTCATCGGTCTGTTCGTGATCATCGCACTGACACACAAGAAGATCAAAGGTTCTGTGCTTTATGGTATGCTGGTCGCTTCCGTCTGCTACTGGGCAGGTCAGGCGATCTTCTTTGATACCAACCCGTTTGAAAGCCTGAAATCAGCTTCCTTTGTTCCGCCTTTCAAGGATATGGCAGACACCACACTGTTCAAACTGAACTTCAGTGGTTTCGCTCAGATCACCTGGTTCACGATTTTAACACTCGTCATCACCTTCTGCATCATCGACATGTTCGATACCATCGGAACTCTCGTTGGTACCGCTTCCCGTGCGAAGATGCTCGATAAGGATGGCAACATGCCGAACATGAAGCAGGCTCTCCTTTCCGACGCGATCGGTACGGTTGCAGGTTCCGTTACAGGTACTTCCACCGTTACCACATTCGTAGAATCCGCTTCCGGTGTTGAAGCCGGTGGTAGAACCGGTCTTACCGCGGTCACATCAGCGATCATGTTCCTGCTTTGTATGTTTATCGCTCCTCTCGCAGCAGTGATCCCGGCTCCGGCTACATCTTCCGCTCTGATCTATGTTGGTATCCTGATGTTCGGTAACTTAAAGGACATCAACTTCTCAGATCTTTCCCAGCTCGTTCCTGTAGCGATCATGATCCTGGCAATGCCGATCTCCGGCTCTATCGGACACGGTATCGGTCTTGCTCTCATCAGCTACACCGTAATCAAGATCTTCACCGGTAAGGCCAAGGACGTTTCCATCCTGACATACGTTCTTTCCGCGATCTTCCTGCTGAAGTTCTTCGTTCCGATCTGATGCCGGATCTCATCTCCTAAAGAGATAAAACGAAAAAAGATAAAAAGGGAGCCGCCCGCTGGGGCGGCTCCTTTTTTCACGCGGTGGGTGTGGGGCCATCCGAAGGGGGAATAGCCCCCCGCGCAAACTCAGATATATTAAAGTGCTACTGAGTCAACGAAAATAACCTTGTACTCGCTGTGTACCTGTGCGAGCTGTTCAATAATGATCTCTTTGAGATGTGTCTGTGCTTTCTGATAGAGACCGCTGTTGATGGCTTCCTGGAGATGTCTCTCTTTTACTTCCGCCAGACGGACGGTAACTTCATCGGCACGGATCGGATTGAATACATTGTTGTCCTGAACGACGGTAACGCTTTCCTGCGGAAGATTGTTGTCCACGATCGGGAGCTTCGGCAGTGTGATATAGATCTCCTTCTTCTGATTGTTGACGACGGTCTTGATGTCATTTAAGTCATATCCGACCTTGATGGTGCCCGAATAGACGATCTCGATTTTGTGCTGGGTACCCCAGATCTCAAAATCCGTATACGGGATCTCGACGGAATCGACTACGCTTGCGGTGCCTGCATACTTTTCAGAATAAGTCATCAGCTCTGAGATCGCCCGAAGTTCCGTGACCACGTTATCTGTAGTCAGGATGATGCCGTGGAATCTCTCTTCTTCTTCAATAATCGCTTCGCGGGATCCGGCATTCTTGACCTTGGATGAACCGGAGAGCGGTTTCCATCCTGTGCACATCACTACGATGGCAAGCACACCGACGATCGCGCAGATCGCTGTGACACCGTGAAAGAGTCTTGTGAAAAAGCCCTTCTTCGGCTTAACTCTTACACCGTTTACATACTCATAGTTTCTCATAAGCAACTCCTCCTTTTGCAAAGAAGTGCGTTCACTCAGTAGCACATTTAAGTTCACGCACAATCGAAATGTGTTTCTAACTCATGTTTTCTCACTATAATAATAAAAGAGAACGGCGTCCTAATTCCTCTTAATTAATTGAACAAATTTCGTCTAAACCGTAACGAAACATTTGATTTGTTCTGACTATAGTTTATAATCTAACATGTCAAGGAAAAAACCGCGGGAACTTTGCATTAAGTTCTGCTAATTTGCTTTGAAGTTCAAAATAAGGTGTGGGTGTAAAAATGGGACGTAGGTCAACTAAAGAGAACAAGAACATTTACCAGATCAGCCGCGAGGCGCAAAACCTTACGCGCGACGCTGCTTCCGAGAAACTGCAGTACATCTCTGCGGACCGTATCGAGAAGATCGAGAACGAGAAGACACTTCCGCATCCGGAAGAGATCCTGGCTATGGCAGACTGCTACAAGAACCCTTCTTTGTGCAATTACTTCTGCTCTCACGAGTGCCCCATCGGACAGGAATATGTCCCTGAGGTCGTTCCGAAGGAGCTTTCGCAGATCACTTTAGAGATGATCGCCACATTAAATGCCATCGAGAAGAATAAGAACCGCCTGATCGAGATCACGGTAGACGGTAAGATCGCGGAGCACGAGCTTCCGGATTTCGTTGAGATCAAAAATGAGCTCGATAAGATGGCCCTGACCATCGATTCCTTACGACTGTGGATCGATAACGCCATCGCTGAAGGTCAGCTCAGCAAGGAAGACTTCGCCAAGTAGATCCTGAACGGATCTTTTCCATAAGAAGAAAAACAGAGCCCGCATGTCTCACTCATGCGGGCTCTTCTGTCGAAAGTGGAGGTGTGTTTTTTTCCTGGCAGATCCTCTGACCCCGAAAGGTGGATCTGTTGATCAGTCCGATCCGTCTGCTGAAATCCGGGAAGCATTCCATCGCTTCACACAGGCGGATCATCTGAAGTCGTTTGTCTAAGTCCATGAAGTCTCATCCCCTGTTGCTTCAATTACTGTTTCCGATTATTTGCTTGCTTTGAAGATATTCTATCCTTCCCCGTGAAAAAGAAACACCGGCGCAGCGACTGAATAAGTCGCCCTATTTTCTCTTATCCCGCATGTTAGAAATGGTATAATGAATCTGGGCATAGGTGGAACCGCTGCCGTATATCGGCGGCAAATACCGTCCGCGCAGGCATTTGCGCATTCTGACAGACATAAATCGGGAGGATTTTCTTATGAAGTACGTACTCATCTCTTTGGCCGAAAGCAGTAAGATCGACTTTTCCGGAGCGGAAAAACTTTCCAAGACCGATCACATCATCTTCGTTTACGTAAAAGGAAAGAAGACATTAAGTGCGTCGGTAAAAGAAGCACTCGAAGGGGTCAAGGCCGAGGTGGAGTATTTTGAGATCGCTGCGGCTTCCGAGCTTTCCTGCGCGATATCCTACCTGATCGGATACCATACGGCAAGTAAGCATGATGTCATCGTGATCACCGCAGATAAGAGCAAGTACCCGAGCAAAGTCATCAAGGAGATCAAAGTCTATAGTGCATTCCGCGCGGCTACCGGCGGCACATCCTCTTCTTTCTCCGCAAAAAAGACGACTGCGAAGAAGTCCACCACCGCCAAGAAGACTTCCACCGCCAGGAAGACCACGACGGCGAAGAAATCCACTTCCACGACGAAGAAATCCTCGACTGCGAAGAAGACGACGAAAAAGACTTCTTCGAAAAAGAAGTCGGACGGTCTGGATTCGATCCTGGATTCTCTGGCCAAGGGCAATACGACCAAGCTCGGTAAGAGCTTAGGCGATCTGGCCGGCTCACTTTTTAAGTAAGGAATATATTACGGTTCAGAGCTTTTCGAGCACCTCGAAGAGCTCGATCTGAAGGACTTCACGGGGATCCAGATACTCTCTTAACGAGTGTTCCAGGATCTCCTCTTCTTTTCTTTTTCTCCAGTCCTCGATCTTCATGTCGCCATATTCACAGGAGGCCAGATCCAGAGGAACATCCTCAAAATGCATCAGGCCGAAGCCGAGGGTCCGGATCACGACCTTGGGATTTCCGTCCCAGTCAGTGATCACATTGAGATCCCCTTTTCTCGGGTACATATCGCGGTATTCGGAAATAAGGCTCTGAAGTTCTTCATTGGTATACTGACGGATCTCATACGGATCGTAATCCGATAGATAGCTGAAATCCGAGATGAATACAGTGCGCCTGCCCATCAGGATCTCTTCTACGACTTTATTCGCTTCTTCTTTTGTATCACCGTAATGCCAGAAAGAGAGCTCGTCGATGTTATACTCAGCCATACCCTGCCTCCTTTTCCTTCCCTATTATAGCAGAAGGATAAAGAGGTGGAACGGATCTTCGGGAAATGACCTCAGCGCAGATCTTTTCGCGTATACTTCGCATAAGAAAGGACGATTCCGATGACCATAAAGATCAATCCCGGAACAAGATAGCGGACCGCAAGATCTCCGGATCTTATAATGTCCGAGGTCTCCGTGTAGCTGAAAGCGGAGATATACTTTAAAGGCTTTGCCTTCTCGGTGATGTTCGCTACGATATTCAGAAAGTACATGAGTCCTGCGATCCCGATACCGACGCCGATCCCGCCGTGTGTCAGGAAAGCCGACACGCCGAAGCAGATACCTGCGATCTCAAGCTGCATGAGAAGATACGCAAAATGGATCAGAAGCAGTTCTTTCCAGAAGATGCTCTCGCCGATCAGAAGGATCGATAAGATCGAGAGGATCAGGACGATCGCGTTCATGATGAGGATGTTCGAAAAGACGGAAAGGAGCTTCTCGGTGATCACTCGGATCCTCGGGACCGGATGGGTAAAGAGGAACTCCGCTGTGTGGTCACGCTCTTCCTTCATGAGGGAAGATACCGCGATAATGGCCGCGAAGAACGCGCCGCCCAGTCCGAGCATGTTGCCGGCCTCCACACCGTAAAAGCCGATCAGGGTGCCGAAGTTTAATTTATCCATGCCGAAAGCCTGGGTGAAGCTTCCCATCTTCGAAAAAATCGCATTCACATCGCCCATCTGCGATTCCATCTCGGGGAACATCAGGACGCAAAGCCCGATCAGAAGCCCGATGGAAAGGCTCCAGATCAGCACGGTCTTTTTCTGTGATCTTATTTCCTGCTTAAAGATAGTCATATGGGGTACCTCGTTACGATTCGTAGTAGTGCATGAAGATCTCTTCGAGACTCGGCTCCGTGATAGTCAGATCCCGTATCTCTTCTTTGGAGAGAATGGAAAGAAGGAGCTTGATGTCGCCTTTATAAAGGAAGCTTATGCCTTCGTCTCTTTCGCTCTCGGTAAATGTCACGCCGGGAAGATCGGAAAACCGCTCCTTCGGGACATCCCCGAGGATCGTCACCTTTCTCGCGCCTGTCTGCCCGAGCTCGCCGACCTTGTCGGAAAGGAGGATCTTCCCTTCTTTGATGAAGGCCGCACTCTTACAGTAGGCCTGCACTTCCGAAAGGATGTGTGACGAGAAGAAGATCGTAGCTCCCCGCCGGTTCTCTTCTTTCAGGATCGAAAAGAACTCTTTCTGCATCAGAGGATCGAGCCCCGAAGTTGGTTCATCCAGGATCAGAAGCTCCGGGTGATGCTGCACCGCGCAGATGATGCCTACTTTTTTCCGATTTCCGAGAGAAAGATCCTCGACTTTTCTGTTCGGGTCAAGATCAAGACGCTTGCAGAGCTCGGAAGCCCTTTCTTTACAGTCCGTCTTTCGAAGATCCGCGGAGTATTTCAGGGCGTCTTTGACCTTCATGTCGTGATAAAACCAGATCTCCGACGGAAGGTATCCCGTTCTCTTTAATATCTCTTCCTTATCGTCCACGATATCGTAGCCCAATACCTTTGCTTCGCCTCTTGTCTTCCGGATCAGACCGAGGAGAGTTCGTATCGTCGTCGATTTACCGGCGCCGTTCGGGCCGATAAAGCCGAAGAAGTCCCCTTTTTCCACAGATAGATCGAGATCCCTGATCCCGAGGCTCTTGCCGTAAAACTTCGTAAGTGCTCTTGTTTCGATAGCCAGTTCTTTTTCCATAGTATTCCTCATTTCAGATAAAGGTCTTTCCAGAAATCGATAAGTTTTCTGTAGTCCATAAGGACCCGGTCGACGTCGATCCTGCCCTGATTCTGCATCTGGTACATGTATCCCTCGGATGCGAGGAACATGTCCTGATACATCATATTCAGATCGAGTCCGTCCTTAAAGAGTGTCGGGTCGAGCTTCGGAAGGCTCTTGTTCGTGCTGAGCTTTCGATACGGCGCGATGATCTTCTGAAGTTCATCCTTAACTTCCTCGTCCTCCTCATAGTAGGCCTTCAGCGCGAAAAGACTCATATCCGGATATTTCCGCATCATTTCTGTCTTTGCCAGAAGTCCCTTATACATCATCTCGAAGATGTCGCTTTCCTCATAGCAACCGGACTTCGAAAGGTATTCCATCGTCAGCTCCTCCGCCCTCTTCATCAGGAAGAGGTAGAGCTCCTTTTTATTCCGGAAGTAAAAGAACAGGAGGGATTTACTGATCCCGGCCTCGGCGGCGATCTCGTTCATCGGACTTTTCCGGTAGGGACTTTTCGAAAAGACCCGAAACCCCGCATTTAAGATGCGAAGCTGCTTTTCTTCCGGAAGCTGGCAAAACTTCTCGTTCACAGCTTTCTCCTTTCTTTTCCCGCATAAAAAATGGTATTGACCGAATCGGTTAATACCATTTTCACTCTATTGACCGTTTTTGAGAAGACCCCTGTTATTTCTTATTGATGGAGAATTTCATTCCTCGCCTAAGACTCGGATCCGTTGACTCGATACAGCGGATGATCTGATTTTCTTTTGTTTCCGTATTCTCAAACCGAAGCATGAGAACGACAGAAAAACCATGCTCTTCGGTACCGAAGAGGATCAGTTCTTCGAAGCCGTATTTACTGGAACAGACCCGAAGATCCTTGTACACGGAAGAGCCTCTTTCAAAAGAAGCTTTCGGTGTGCTTCCGGAAGTATCGATGATCAGTCTGGCGCCGAGGTGATTATCCACAAGCTCGCCTGTCCAGTCCTTAAGGACCTCCGGATCCGGATCGGTAGTATCCGGAATACCGTACAAAAGATCTAACTGCATTCCGCCCGGGACTGTGTCGTTCTGGAAATAGACCACAAAGGCTGTTTCTTCGGCTTTATTGCAGATGACATAATAACCGAGATGCTCGGGAGTCGGAATTCCAATATAAGGTTCGAGCCACTCTATCGTCTTCTGCGGCAACTCGGAGACCGGTGTATTCGGCAGATAGAGGATCAGTTCGTCCGCATCTTTAAATCCGTACGGTTCCGAATATGTGACATGCGCCATATACTCGCCGTATTTTTCATCGACCGGTTCGAATTTGTCCGTCGTAAATTCGGTGACATGCGTGGAAAAAGAGTATTCATTGACACGTTTAAATCCGTCGATCTTCCCTTTGAAGATACAGCGGAGAACATCGTAGGCATCTCCTTCAAGTGTGAAAGACCTGCTCTCGTATGATCCGGCAAAAGTGTTATCCTTCAAGGATATATCCAGTTCGGTGTCCCACTCGGTCATGGCACTTAAATAACCGTAGAGTTTCTCCGGAAGAAAGAAAGTATCTTCTTTATAGTAGTTGTATGTATCTGAATCAAGATCGATCGGTTTCACCGTCTCTATCGGCATGATTGCCGCAGATTCTTTTTCCGTCTTCTTCGCTGTCGTTTCTTTTTCCTTCGAACCGCACGCGGAAAGTGCAAGGCCGAACGCTAAAAGGACTGCCAGTGCTGTCTGTTTCTTCATATATTCTCTCTCCTTATATCCCTCGATGGTTTCATTTTATCAAACAAATTATAGGGTTAAGTGACGATTCTTAAATCTTGATCCTCTGATAGTAAAAACAGGCCAGCTGCGTCCGGTCGCGCAGATCGAGCTTGCTTAAGACAGAACTGATCATGTTCCTGACCGTGCCTTCGCCGAGAAACATCTTCTGGGCGATCTCTTTATTCGAAAGGCCCTCGGCCACGAGCTCCACGACTTCTTTTTCCTTCGGTGTAATGTCAAATTCCTCCCAGGAAAAAGACTCGCTGCGGTTAAGGAGATCCGGAAGTCTTTCGACGATCTTGCCGCCGAAGACAGTCTGTCCTTCAAATACGGCATGGACCGCTGTCGCAAGCGACGCACAGTCCTGTTTCAGGATATACCCCTTCGCGCCGACCTTGAGTGCGCGGTTGATGTATTCATCATCGAGAAAAGTCGTAAGCAGGATCACTTTCGCCTCCGGATCGATCTTTAAGATCTCCGCCGTCGCGTCAAGCCCGTCAGTATCCTCCATACGGATGTCCGAAAGCACCACGTCCGGCTTGATATCCGGATAAGCCGCGATCGCTTCCCTTCCGCTTCCGAAGAGCCCTGCGACCTCGATCGATTCATCCTGTTCCAGAATGATCTTCAGTGACTGCGTTACGAGTGGATCATCGTCCACGATCATGATCCTCATTTTTCTTCCTCCTTTGGTAAAAGATCCTTTCTCGGGATCGTTACTGTGATATGGAATCCGTCTGCGCCGCCGCGGATGGATGTGCGTCCGCCGCAGGAAACGGCTCTTGAGTTGATGTTATAAAGCCCGATGCCATGCTCCCCTTCGAGGGCCGCAAAATCCGCCGCCCTCGACAGTTCCATGGGCTTGCACTTCCCGTCATCGGACACCAGGATCCTCCAGAAGGTCACGTTCTCGACGACTTCGAGGCGGACATTCTTGCCTTTGCTATGCTTGGCGATATTCGTGACCCCTTCTTTAATGATGCCGAGGATCGCGTTCTTAATGTCATTCGGAACCGGCGACTCAATGGAGGTCGATACCGTCACATCGAAGCGGTCCCGGATCGATGAAGCGATCTCATGGATACCGATCGAAAGATCGATGGAATCGTCATGAAGCTCATGCACGCTTCTTCGGATATTCGTCATGGCCTCGTTGACCGTGCTGCTGACGGACTCGAGGTACGGCTTCATCTGCTCGTCTTTATTTATCACCGAGATCGCCTGCAGCTGAACGACCGCGCGCGTAAGCATATGTCCGACGTTATCGTGGATCTCGCGCGCGATGCGGTTTCTCTCGGAAAGCGTCGCATTTCGGATCTGCATGTCCATATTCTGGGAGATCTCGTTCTTTAACCGCATGGACTGCTGGGCATCATAGCGGACCTCATCGAACTTATCGGTCATCAGCGCCTCATGCGTGCACATATATACTGTCTTTACCGCGAGGATCACCGAAGCGATGACCAGAAGGACGGTCCAGTTCCGGAACGAAAGCGCGGCCGCCCCTAAAAGAAGCACGATCTTAAGCCAGACGGATCTTTTCGAGAAGAGATCGGAAACCGCCACACGTCTGGCCTTTTCCATATGAAAAGATCTGAACATGGCTTCTGCCGTCTCGTCGGAAAACAGGGCATATACACACACCGGAAGGAATACACTATATTCCGGGACGAAAAAAGCCAGCGCTCCGGAGCTTATGATGAGGAGCACACTCAGGACCTGCTGTCTAAGTACTTCTGTGATCAGGGAAAGGATCAGGATGGAAAGGATCGTTATGACCTCCTTCGTCCCGAGATTTTCCGACAAAAACAGCGCACCGTAAGACTCTGTGGAAAACAGGATCAGTGCGATCGACAAAACAGCGAGAATAGATTTATCCAGTAAACGATTGATCATGCCAACATTATAACGCAAAAAGAAAAAGCATGCCGCTTCGCAGTTTTCCGGACAAATGTCCTTTGAAATCGCGTGGCGACATGCTTTTCTGTTTTATGCTGCTTTTCCCTGCTGAGCTTTCTTGATCACCATGGAGATCAAGATGAAAGCCAGTCCGAAGAGGATCTGAACCCCGAATGAAGACAGGATCGCGCCTGTGCTGAAGGTATAGTTCATACCCGAGCCGCTGTACACCGTGTTAAAGACCTTTGCACTCCAGAAGAACGGCAGGAAGTGAGCAAATGTCTGTACTCCCTTGCTTAAGAAGTAGAAAGGAACGAAGATGCCGCAAAGGAAGCTCATGGAGAGACCTACCGAGTTGCAGATGAGGCTCAGCGTTCCCGCATTCAGGCGGAAGCAGGAGATCATGAGCGTGAATCCGCTGATGTAGAAGGTGGTCGTGATCAGGTTCAGTACGACGACCCATCCGTACTTGCTCATCATATCCGAAGATCCGGCATAAAGGAAGCTGAAGATCGTATAGATCGCGACCAGGACGATCGCACAGGTCAGAAGGCCGGCCATCTGGGACCATGTCTTCTCCGTCGGCTTTACCGGAGCCGCCTCGATGCGCTGGGAGACTTCCTTCTTATTGGCAGCGATGATAACGGATGCGATCGACATGCCGAGGAGCCACAGGCAGATGAAGCAGAAGTACATAAGGATCATATAGACCGCGTACTCTCTGGCGTTAGAGTGCTGCGCCTCCTGCTTCTCGGTCACGACACCGAAGGTGACTTCGGAAATGGTCGTTTCCAGTGCTTTTGCCACAGAAGATGTATCATCCATGCCCATCGCGCGGTAGCTTCTGTAGATGTTTACGAAAGAATCGATATCGTTGACGAAGCTGAAGGTCTTACCGGAGACCTGGCTGTGAGACTGATAGTCGAGGGAGACTTCCTCGCCGGCATCGATCCTCTGCTGGAAATTCTCCGGAACTTCGATGTAATAATCGGAGATGGAAAAATACAGGATATCGTTGATGCGCTCTTCCGAAGCGGTCGTATCTTCCACGCTTCCATATTTATCGATCAGGGTCCTTACGCCCTTGCTCAGTTCGCTGTTATCGTTATCGCGGAAAAGCACTCCGAGATTCTTATAATCTACGCTCTTCTCGCTTGCTGTTTCTTCGGTCTTATCCACGATGGCCGGAGCGGACAGGATCATGGCCACCGCATAGATCACCATGATGATCGTCGCGATGAGAACAGAGACCTTATTTGCTTTCAGCAGTTTGAAAAAATTCTTATAAAGCTGCATACTTTTCTCTCCTTAATTTCATGATAGAGATCCCAAGGAATACGACTGTCGCTATCGCGATCTTTAAAAGGTTCATCCAGAAGCCGGTCAAGGTCGGATAGTTGACCAGACGGTAGAACGCGAAGTTCATGATGGTCGCCGGGTTGATCTGATTGAGGATCGGGAAGGATTTCTCGAGAAGTCCCGGAAGCTGTACGATCATTTCACCGCTTAAGAACACACTCAGCATGACAAATGCGGTCGCTTTGTTCTCTCTTGCATTTTCGTCTCCCTTCGTAAAGAGGCCGAAGCAGCAGCCAAGGCTCATGGAGAAGAGGTTACCGATCAGCACGAAGAGAATGATCTCCGGAAGGCGGCTTCCGACCGGAATATCGAAGAACTTATTCATGCAGAACAGTTCGAAGAAGGTCATCGCACAGGCCAGTGAATATCTGGAGAAGAAGGCCGACAGAAGGATCTTCGCCTTTTTCGACGGGGATACGCTCGTTCTCATACCCGCGCCGCTCAGGTTTCCCTGGATATCGAACACGGTACGGATACCGGAAGTCACGTTGAAGAACATACCCATGACGATCGTGCTGTAAAAATACCACATATACACGTTCGCGGAAGAACCGTCATCACCGAGATACGTGGTCTTTGCCTTCATGACCGGAACGGATTCCGAAAGACTCTTCATCACGGCCTCGATCTTGTCCGGCGCTGTGATCGCGGCATCTTTGATGATCGTGTAGTTTCTTCTATAGGACTCGACGATGGATCTTGCAACCATCAGTGTCGTCATGTTCGCGCCGTCGCCCACCTTCACCTCGATGGTCTCTTTCTCGCCGTTTACCAGGTAAAGCACTTCCATGTCCTTGTCGAGGATCTTCTTTTCCGCCTCTTCACGAGAGCCGCTGTCCAGAAGCTCGACGATCGCATGGTTATACCCCATGTTGCTGTTCTTTACAGTTTCCGAATCCGCCAGATTTGAAAGCACGGTTTCAAACTCTTTGGAGAACTCACTTTCGCTTTCTACGATCACGCTGCTCTTTACGGGCTCGAAATCCACTTCACCTTTGGCCGGGCCCATGAATGTCACATTGAAGCAGAGCATCAGAAGGAGTGGAAAGGCCAGTGACCAGAAGATATAGCCCTTATCGCGCAAAGTCTTGCGCAGGTAATATGTAAACATCATCTTTCCTAATCCTCCTGATCAATCGTCTCTCAGTTCTTTTCCCGTCAGCTCGAGGAAAACGTCATTCAGCGTCGGCTGCTCGGAGTATACATTCTTCATCTTGTAGCCCTTTTCTTCCAGTACCCGGATGATCTCGACCACGTTATTTCCCTTGCCGGCTTCGACCTTCAGATATTTGCCGTCGTAATCGACACTGAAGATATTGTCGAGTCTTCTCAGTTTTTCGAGATCCTCATCGGAAATGCCTTTGGCTTCGATCTTGATCATCTCGCTCTTCTTGATCATGCTTTTGAGCTTATCCACAGTACCCTCGGCGATCAGCTGTCCCTTGTCGATGATGATGACACGGTCCGCGAGCTGCTCAACTTCTTCCATGTAGTGGGAGGTGTAGATGATCGTCGCACCGGCAGATCTCAGTTCTTCGATCCCCTCGAGGATCTTGTTCCGGCTCTGCGGGTCGACCGCGACCGTCGGCTCATCGAAGAAGATGATCTTCGGCTTATGGGCGATGCCGCAGGCGATGTTGAGTCTTCTTTTCAAACCGCCGGAAAGCTTCTTCGGACGGAACTTCGTGAACTCATTGAGGCCGACGAAATCGATCGCTTCCTGTACGAGCTTTTTCCGCTCGTCCTTATCCGAAACATAAAGACCGCAGAAGAAATCGATATTCTCATATACATTCAGTTCTTCAAAAACGGATACTTCCTGTGGGACCACACCGATTCTGCTTTTCAGATCGTATGCCTTTGGGGACATCTCCTTCCCCATGATTGTGATCGTGCCCTTATCAAACTCCAGAAGTGACAGGATGCAGTTGATGGTCGTGGACTTGCCGGAACCATTCGGACCGAGAAGACCGAGGATCTCGCCTTCATTTACACTCATGCTGAAGTTATCCACAGCGATCAGTTCTTTGTAGCGTTTTACCAAGCCATCTACTTTAATAATCTCACTCATTTCATTGACCTCTCTTTTTTACTGTTACGCGGGCGTTTCCGCCCTCTGTTTTACTGATACCATTATCCCATACGGCTTTAGGGCTCTAAAGTGTAAAGCATCACTTCCGGACATGACATTTGTCATTTTTGCCCGTGTTCCAATTAAAACTGTTTTCATTTTAGAAATAGTTTTGATAAAACGTAATGTTACTATGAACATATATACATATATCAAGGAGGAGAGGCACTATGAAAGATATGAAGAAAATACGACTGACCACCTTTCTTGTGGTCGTCTCGATGACATTAAACCTGTGCTCCTGCAGTAAAAAGGAAGAAACCACGGTGACGGAAGCACCGACCACGACTACAGAATCTCAGGTAAAGGAAGATACGCACCAGCCGGATCCCGGAGCTTCGGACACTCTCCCTCAAAAGGAAGAAATGATGAAGAATCGTCCGGAAGTTTATGCGAACGCCATCCTGATCTCGATCAACCCATCCTTCATCTTCTATACCGGTGAAGACGATGTCGTATTCTGTGTCGAGCCGTTAAATGATGATGCCAGGGAGATCGCCAAGATCGAGGACTTCAGCGGAAAGCCCTACAGAAATTCCGTGCATGACCTCGTCAGCATCTGCGTCGATAAAGGCTTCATCCAGAACAATGGTGCTGTAGATGTAACGATCCTCGACAGTACACAATCCGAGCAGAAAGCCCATGAGATCCTCGGCGATATCGAAGAAGAAGTCAGGATCACCGGCCAGGAACATAACATGAACCTGCAGACGGGCATGAACATCGATGAAGGAATCAAATTCGTCCCGGAGACACAAAATGACCCGGGCGATCCCAATAATCCTGGTGACCCGAATAATCCGGGCGATCCCAATAATCCTGGAGACCCGAACGACCCGGGAGATCCCAATAATCCTGGCGACCCGAACAATCCGGGTGACCCCAACGACCCGGAACCGGAAGATACTCATGAGCATCATGAAGGAACAAAGGAAGAAGGCTGCCCGGTATGCTGGGGCACCGGTGTATGCGACAGATGCGACGGGTCCGGCAGAGAGACATGCCGGAACTGTAACGGTACCGGCAAGGCCAAGTGCACCCGCCCCGGATGCCAGGACGGATACTTCGACTGTCCGTGCGATAACGGCAAATGCCATAAGTGTAACGGCACCGGCACAGATGATCAGGGTCAGCCCTGTGATGCGTGCGGCGGTTCCGGCAATCACAAAGAGTGTGGCGGCACCGGAAAGACCCCGTGTGATTCCTGCAACGGCACCGGAATCGTCGACTGCGATATCTGTAAGGGCAAAGGTTCCGAAGAATGCCAGGGCTGTCATGGCACCGGCGTTTGCGGAGCCTGTGACGGCACCGGCAAGAACCTGCATAAGCAAGCTTGATAGAAGTCTTATCTTCTACATGTCAATCACCTTCTAAGGGGGAGGCTGTCTCACAAGGCAGCCTCCCCTTTTTCTTTTTTGTATAAGAGAATGCTTTTTGGTAATCTTATGCAAACTCTTCATGCCTCAACCGCTCCATTCGGATACCGGGCCCTAATCTACCAAACTCCCCTGTTTTCGGTTATAATAGGAGTACATATGTATTTTCAGCATCTTGAAGAGGGGCAAGGGGAAGATGAAAGATACATCAAAGCGCAGCTTCAAAGAGATAGTTCTTTTCAAGGTCAATGGAAGCAGGATAATCACGATCCTGTTCGCCATTTTGATCAATGTGGCCGGACATTTCCTTTCTTCCCTCATTGGTCTTCCGCTGTGGCTCGACAATGTCGGCACCATGATCGTCGCGATTCCCTTAGGTCCTCTGGCCAGCATCATCGTCGGGGGTTTTTCGCACCTGATCCTCTGGCTCCCCGAACGTGTCCCAATCGCCTATCTTCTCGTTTCCATCTCTGTCGGCATCGTCATCGGCTTTTTCTTCCCGAAAAAGCACCGCGAGGATATCTTCGCCATCGTAACTGCCGGTGTCCTCTGTGCCCTCGTATCTACACTCATCAGCTTCCCGCTGAATCTCTACTACTATAACGGACTTACCGGAAACAGCTGGGGCGACGCACTCTTTAAGATGCTCTCCCAGACCGTCAGTTCCAAAGGCGTGAATGCGTTCCTTTCGGAAGCCTTTATTGACTTCCCGGACAGAGTCCTCTCGGTCTTTATCGCGCTGTTCTTCGTCGATCTTGAGGAGACACGCATTTTTAAGAAAAAGAACCGGAGCATCACGCGAACGCTTACCCTCCTTTTGACCTTTATTCTCGCCGGATCATTCCTTACGGTCTCTTTTCCGAAGGTCCGTGCCTATGACAACGACTCGGATTTTGAGGTCGTCACCTACGGCACCGAGGACGGCCTATTAACTAATGAGATCAACACCGTGAACCAGACGCCGGATGGCTATATCTGGATCGGCACATATTCCGGTCTTTACAGGTACAACGGCGTAAAGTTTTCTCCCGTCATGCTCGATGAGCGCATCAGGAACATCGTCGAGCTGTTCGTCGATTCTGAAGGAAAACTGTGGATCGGTACCAACGACAGTGGCGCCTTCTCATACGATCCGGCGACTGGCGACGTCCTTTCCTACAACATGCAGAGCGGCCTTGAGGCGGATTCGGTCCGCACGATCTGCGAGGATAAGGAAGGCAATATCTATCTCGGCACAGTGCGCTCCCTGGCCCGGATCAGCGCCGACGGGACCGTGAAAAATTATTCCGATCAAAAAGATCTCTACTACACCATTTCCCTGACATGCATGGCCGACGGCTCGCTCCTCGGCGTGACCAACAGCGGTATCTTCTTCCGCATGAAGGACGGTAAGGTCCTGTCCGCGGAAACGTACGAAGCCGACAACATCAGTTACCGTTCCGTCGCCTGTTCCTGGGAAGAGATCCTGGTCGCGACCACGGGACACGATATCGCCCGCTATAGCGCCGACGGAGATTCTCTTATCCGAAAAAATACGATCACCATTTCCGAGCACAACTATATTAACTATATCGAGTACTCCGCCATCAATAACGCGTTCTTCTTCTGCAGCAAGAACGGCTTCGGTTATATCGATAAAGGCACATATACCGCATCGGAAATGGCGGACAGCGACTTTAACGGCGCAGTCTCCGACCTTTGTATCGACGCGCAGGGCAATATCTGGTTTGCCTCGAACACCCACGGTCTCATGAAGTGCAGCCGTACTCCATTCCGGAATCTGTTCCATCGGGCCGGGATAGCAGGTGGCGTCGTAAATGCCGTTTTAGAGAGCGACGGTCTGCTCTATGTGGGTATGGATACCGGACTTCAAGTCATCGATCTGGCGACGGAAAAACTTGCGGATCTGCCCTGGCTTTCGAACGTCGGCCACGACCGTATAAGAAACATCATGGTGGACTCGAAGGGCAATATCTGGCTGTCCACATACGGCGTCGGCGGTCTTCTGCGGATCGACAAGGACGGGAACATCCACTCCATCAGCGAAAAAAACGGCGGTGTCCTCGGCGGTGAGATGCGCTCGGCGATCGAGCTTTCCGACGGAAGGATCCTCGTGGCAAGTAACCGCGGCCTCTCCTATATCGAAGACGATCAGGTCGTCGGAACGATCGGCGAAAAGGATGGTCTCAAGAACCAGTTCATCCTGACGATGTACGAAAAGGAGGACGGCACGATCCTCGCCGGATCCGACGGAGACGGCATCTACATCATCAAGGATGGTCATGTCTCCGGAAACATCGGTTCCAGGCAGGGACTTCTGACATCTGTCGTCATGCGTATCGTAAAAGGCACCAGCGGATTCTTCTACGTCACGAGCAATGCCCTCTACTACGACGACGGGCAGTCCATCCGGGCGCTGAAGAATTTCCCGTACTCGAACAACTACGACATCATCATCACGAAAAACGGCACCTGCTGGATCCCCTCGAGCGCGGGCCTCTTTATGCTCGACGAGGAAGAGCTCATCGGGGACGGAGACTATACCTACACTCTCTTAAACAGAAACTGGGGCCTCAATACTTCGTTTACGGCCAACTCCTGGAACCTTATTATGGACGGCACTATTTATCTTTGCTGTACCGATGGTGTCCGCGCGCTTCAGACCGACCAGTATTCGAAGAAAAATACGAACTACCAGATCCATCTCGAGTCCATAGTGACAGCAGATGAAGTAATCTATGAAAAGGACGGAAAGTATGTGATACCGCCCTCCTCCGGACGTATCTCCTTTAATATCGGCATCAGTAACTACACGCTGACAGATCCCCTGATCCACTACTATCTCAAGGGCGCCGAGGATGAAGGCATAACGTGCTACCAGAATGAGATCTTGCCGCTTGAGTACACCAACTTAAGTGCCGGCAAATACGAACTTCATGTAGAGGTCATCAACGAATCGAACGGCTATATCGAGAACGAAGGGATCTTCAAGATCGAAAAGAAGGCCATGATGCATGAGACCCTCTACTTCCGCATCTATCTTCTGTTCGTGCTCGCACTTTTCATGTTCTATATCGCCTGGCTCTTCCTGACGATCAACAGACGTGCGAAGAAGATCCGGGGCCTTCAGATGGAGATGTCCACTGACCCGATGACCGGACTTTATAACAAGGCCGCCTCGGAGAAGGTCCTGACGAAGATCTGCAGCGACGAAAGCGGTATCCTCATGATGATCGACCTTGACAGCTTCAAGCTCGTTAACGACCTCTACGGCCACGATATGGGAGATAAGATCCTGATCCGTTTCGCCGAACTCATCACAGAGGCGGTCGGCGAAGGCAATATGGGCGGCCGTCTCGGCGGCGATGAATTCATCGGATTCATCAAGAATACATCAAGTGAAGAAGACGTCGAACGCATCACGAAGTTCCTCAATAGAGAGATCGTCAAGTCTGCCAAGGAATTCATGGGCGACGATATGAATATTCCTCTGGGCGCTTCTGTCGGAGCAGTCCGCATCCCTGCCGAAGGACGTGACTTCAGTAAGCTTTTCCGGTATGCGGACAAAGCCCTGTACATCGTCAAGCAGAACGGAAAGCACGGTTATTCCTTCTTCCAGAAAAGAGGCGATACCGGCGATCAGGAGGCCGCCAATTCGGAGAAGAACAACCTTACACAGATTAAGAAGATCATCGGCGAAAGAAACGAAGGCAAGGGCGCTTTCTCCGTAAACTTCGACAAGCTCCAGGTCATCTATAAGTTCTTAAACCGGAACAACAAAGTCACGGGAAATCTGAGCAGCATCGTAAAGTTTACCCTGGAAACGGAAGATGGGTCCGAAGTTTCAGATGAGATCAAAGATGCATTTGAAGACATGCTGATCACCAACCTCAAAAAGAACGACATCGTCAACCGCTACGCGGGCTGCTTCTTCACGATCTTCACCGACTGCGATCCGAAAAACTACGAAGCGATCATAAACCGCCTCAAAGAGAAGTGGAATGAAGAAGAAGGCCATTCGAAATATCACGTAAAAGCGGAAGTCGAAGGACTCGAATAATTAATTCTCCTCAAGATCCTTAAGCCACAGCGATACCGTCGCATCACTCGGCATACGCCAGTCGCCTCGCGGAGACAGCGTTACGGAACCGACCTTCGGGCCGTCCGGAAGGCACGATCTCTTAAACTGCTGGGTGAAGAAACGACGGAAGAACTTTCCGGCCGCCTCAACAACATCTTCCTTCGGGAGTTCCGGATAGGCATGCATCGCATAGGCCGCAGATCTTGAAGGCTCAAAGCCGTAACGAAGCGTGTAATAGAGGAAGAAATCATTGAGATCGTATTTTCCGATCTTCTCTTCTGTCTTCTGTGCGATCGTGCCATTCTCACTCGGCGTCAGCTCCGGTGTGATCGGTGTATCGCAGATCGAGAAGATCACTTCCTTTAATTCCTCATTTCCGCAGATCATGGCATAGGACTTGCAGATGTACTGCACCAGCGTCTTCGGGATCGATGTATTGACCGCATACATGGACATATGGTCGCCGTTATAGGTGCACCAGCCGAGCGCAAGCTCCGACAGGTCGCCGGTACCGACCACGAGTCCGTTATTCATATTGGCGGAATCCATCAGGATATAGGTGCGCATTCTCGCCTGAGCATTCTCATAGGTGACATCGCCTTCCCCCTGATAGGTCTGTTCATGACCGAGCTGCGCAAGATGGAGCTTCACCCCCTCACCGATCGCCACTTCGTGCGACTCGTCGGAAAGGATATTCATAAGCTTCCAGGCATTGCTCAGGGTATGCTCTGTCGTATTTCCCTCACTCGGAAGCGTATAGCAGATGATGCGGATATCCGGGACGATCTTTCTTGCTTCGGCACATACCAGAAGCGCCAGCGTCGAATCGAGGCCTCCGGAGATACCGAGCACGAGATTCTTGATACCGGTTGCACGCACACGTGTCGCAAGTCCGTTAGCCTGGATCTGAAGGATCCTTCTGCAGCGGGCATCTCTTGCCGCTTCCCCGGCCGGAACAAACGGATTTCGAGCCATCGGATATTCGTACTTTTTCATGATGGCGGCCATTTTGGAGATGTCGGCTTCATCTGATCCTGCCGCCTGCATACGTACGGAGACTCTCCGGTAATTCAAGGAGAAATCGTTATCAAATGTATTCTGTCTTCTTCTATCATGCATGATCGGACCGAGATCGATCAGTTTCTTTTCGACATGCGGGTACTCCGGGAAGATCGCTTCACCGAGGATACTACCGTTCTGTGCAATGATCGTATGACCGGAGAATACCAGATCCGTGCTGCTTTCACATGTGCCGGAAGACACATAGAGGTATGCACAGTAGCAGGCACCGCTCTGCTGGGAAACGAGCTGTTTTCTATACTCCTGCTTGCCGATCAGTTCGTCGGATGCCGAAAGGTTTACGATAATGTTCGCACCGGCAAGTGCCGCATGCGTACTCGGCTTATCGGGGATCCAGAGATCCTCACAGACTTCGGCACTTAAGACCGCGCCGGTCTTCGGATCTTCGGCCAGAATATCGATGCCGAACGGAACCTCATATCCGTCCAGAGAGACCGTCTTGCCTTTCAGTTTTTTCCCGGAAGCGAACCAGCGGCACTCGTAGAACTCCGAATAATTCGGGATATAGGATTTCGGGATCAGTGCTTTTACCGAGCCTTCGGAAAGGATCGCGGCACAGTTATAAAGGTTATTCTCATAAGCAAAAGGAAGTCCGACGACAGCGGTAACGCCTGTTCCTTCCGTAGCGCCTGCAATCGCAAGAAGCGCTTTTTCAGACTCATTGATCAGAAGGTCGCTTTCGAAAAGGTCTGCGCACGTATAACCCGTAATGGACAGTTCCGGGAAAACGATCACACCGCAGTCAGTCTGAGACTTTATCACGGAGATGATCTCATCGGTGTTATAGTTTACGTCTCCGACCTTGATCGGCGGGACAGCGGCTGCTACAGCAATAAGATGATTCTTCATAGATCTGACTCTCCTTTATGGCTTGTCGTGCATATTATACTCCGACTTTAGGATCGAGAAAAACATTCGGTCTTCATATCCGCCGTTTCGGAAGAAATAATCACGCAGAGTGCCTTCGTGCGTAAAGCCGCACTTATCGATGACTCTTTTCGAAGAGACGTTGGATGGACGGCAGCAGATCTGCACTTTATGGAATCCGATCTTCTCAAAGCCGTAGGCGATCACGGCGCGGGTCGCCTCGGTCGCATAGCCTTTGCCCTGGAAAGCCCTTCCTATACAGTATTCGATCTCTCCGAAAAGGTTGTTTTTATCTACGAGGAAATACGAAGCCTGACCGATGCATTCGCCTGAGGATTTTTCAATGACTTCCCAGCGAAAAGCACTTCCCGCCTCGGTCTGCCCGATATATTTGTCGATCAGTTCTTCCACCTGCGGGATCGATGTGTATGTCGGTTCTCCGTACATACTTTGCACCTGCTCATCGGATAAAAAGTTGCGGAACATGGATGCTGCATCCTCTTTTCGGAAAGAGCGGAGGAGCAGTCGTCCGGTATCGATCTCCTGCGCGCCGCAAAGAAGGATCCCGGGCATTTCCTGAATCATCCCGAGTTCATCAAGGATCTCCTTATTTCTGTCCAGAAGGTCATAGACCGCATCTTCCGAAAGCACACCGCGCTTAAGATCTTTCGGGAGCTTCCCCTCTTCGTCCAGCGCGAGATCTTCCCGCCAGAAAGGTCCCGTGTAATACTTCTCGAGCTTTTCTATTTCCGGCTGAAAAGATCTGATCTCCTCTTCTGTTCCGCCCGAAAGAAGATTCGCTCCCTCATCGAGGATCGCTTCCATCTCCTTTATCCGGATGATATTCTTTTCGATATTTTGAGCACTCATATTCTGTCCGGTCCTGATAGTGTTATTTAGCAACATTTTAATTCAGAAGGAGGCGAAATAAAAGCACCGCGCAATATACTCGGTGCTTTGGGATCAAGACACAAAAGGACGGCAGAGCAGTCGCGTCCTCATTGGTGTAGGGTCGTAAGGATCTCTACGGTTTTTCTGCTCTGCCGTACTTTGCAAATTAAGAAGGTTACCCTTTATGCGCTTATATCTTCGACACGCACGTTCTTGATATGGATCGTCGCCGTATCGCCGTGCTTGCCCATGTTGTACTCGAGACGTCCGTTGTTATCGTCCTTCTCGGTCATATCGAATTCGAATTCGAATGTCTTCCACTCGGTCGTCAGATCGATGGAGGTATCCGGGAAATAACGGATCCAGCCGGCATTCGGTGCGGATACACAGACGATGCACTTTCGATCTTCATCCGCGCGGATGTCGAAGGTGATCTTATACTTATGTCCCTTTCTCATCGGCAGATCCGGATGTACGAGCTGTACGGAATACTCTTCGGTACCGCAGTTGGTGGAAGTGATCACCATCTCGCCGTCCTTGATCTCCGCGGCGCCTTCACCGCCATTGAAAAGAAGAAACTTCCAGTCGATATCGTCGGTCAGATCCTCCTGCTCGGAGAAGTTGCCGTTACGGATGAAGTTTCCATCCGGGAGTGCCTCACGGAAAGGCTTTTCCGGCTTTGTGACATTCATGTCGTAGGAAGGCTTCTGATACACACGCACATAGTCGATCTCAAACTCCGCCTTCGAAAAATCGGTCGTTGCATCCGGATTTCCCGGCCAGTTACCGCCGACAGCGAGATTCATCTGTACGAAGAACGGCTGGTTGAAAGGTGCCGGATACGGCTTGTCGTCTTCGCCTTCGACCGCGGTGAACCAGTCATTTACGGTAAGTACCAGTTCATTATCGGTGTAAAAGCGCATCTCGCCCGGCTCCCACTCGACAGAATATTCATGGAACTTCGCAGAGAAACTGTCCGCGCCCTTCTTCTCGATCGTGCCCTGCTGCTCGGCATGCGGTTCACCATAGTGGATCGTCGAATAGGAAATCGTCGTATCGTTTCCGAGAGACTCCATAATGTCGATCTCACCGCACTTCGGCCACTGTCCGTAAAAAGACTCGTCCTTCGGCATCATCCAGATAGCCGGCCAAAGTCCCTGTCCTTCCGGAACTTTTGCAGAGACTACGACTTTTCCATACTGGAAATCGGTCTTGTTCTGTCCGGTTACTTTTCCGGAAGTATAGTAATCCTTACCGTCCTTTTCGGTCTTAATGGCCTTTAAGATCAGCTTGCCGTCACGTACGAAGACGTTGTCGGTCGAAGTCGTATACTCCTGCAGTTCATTGTTCGTCCAGCCCGGCTCATGCGGCTCGTAGTTCCACTTGCTCTCGTCCATCTTGTCGCCGGAAAACTCATCGTTCCAAAGAAGCTTATAACCCTCGATCTCCGGAGCCGCCGCTTTTGTCTCTTCCGTCGTCTCTGTTGCCGAAGATGCCGACGTCTGCGTCGTCTCTTTCTTGCCACAGGCTGTCAGGGAAAGAAGAAGGCTGACCGCCAGGATGAAACTCAGGATCTTCTTATTCTTCATATTGTCCTCCTAAATCATTCTCGAAATAGATTTATGCTGAATTCAAAATATCAATTATCGGCGTCTCATTATTGCCTTATCATATCTTTTTTTATGTTTTCATGCTATAATACCGATGGAAAAGATCCGCGCGTTCGCTTTTTTTTGATTTCCCTTCGGATCGCGCGGAGGATCATGGAGAAGAAATATGCCTTCGACAAAAAAGAAAATATCCTATCAGGAGTTCCTGCATAGAGAATATGAGCTCCTGCACGCCCCTTTAGCCCCCGAGATGGACTTTTATGAGACTATCCGCTCCGGCGACATCAAGAAGACCAGATCTCTTCTTACCGAGCCTTTTCACGAGAAAAAAGGACTGGGGATCCTCTCTTCCAATCCTCTTTCGAATCTGAAATACCATCTGACCATCACGATCGCACTTGTCGCCCGCTTCTGCATCGCCGGCGGCTTAAGTGTGGCCGAAGCCTACAGTTTAAGTGACTACTATATCCGCCTTACGGACGAAGCGGCGACGAAAGAAGAGATCTCCGAGATCCACGACGATATGTGTTTAAACTATGCCCTTCGCATGCAGAGCATCCGTAACAGCACCATCTCTTCGAGATCTGTTACGATCTGCATCAATTACATCTACGAGCATCTGCACACGAGGATCACGCTCCCGACGCTGGCCTCGGTCACGAATCTGTCCGCACCGTATCTGTCGCGTCTTTTCAAGAAGGAAACGGGATATTCCATAAGCGAATATATCCAGGCAAAAAAACTCGAGACGGCGAAGTCGATGCTTACGTCCTCGGACTATTCGATCGCCGAGATCTCCGCATCGCTCGCCTTCCCGAGCCAAAGTTACTTTACGAATCTACTGAAGAAGGACTGCGGCCTGACCCCGAAGCAGTACCGGGACCGCCCGGCCGGCCATTCATTCCTTCTCTAAATTTTCCCTTTGAAGTAATCCACTGCCGCAAGGTTATATAGATACAGTGCGATTCCGAGCTGACGGCGCTCAGGAGATCCATTCTTCATCGAAGTCAGTGCGTAGGACAGCGCACTCGCTCTGACCGTATATGTTTCATCAGGTGCATCGTTCCTAGTGATGATAAACGTGTGCGGAAGATGAAGCTCCGCTGCCGCGATATTCGGCACATCCAGTGCATAGACATTCTCACTTATCCATATAGGTGTATAATCGTCCTCATCGTCCACTTTGAACGAGAAATTCGAGACGTCGTCGTTGAGATACACCGTGATACGGAGCGTATTGTCAGACTCGAAGAAGTCACGGATCGTCATTTGGTCGATACCGGAAGGTCTGGCCCCGTCGGTCACGACCGCATATCCGGAAAGCTCCGACTCAGGCACCTCCCGCTGTGTGTATCCGTCCAAAGGTGTCCAGGAACCGATGTTCCCGCCGAAATAGGTACATGCCGCGCGGCCGTATTCATAAAGCGCAATCGCCAGTTCGTCCATTGCCGGATAAGCCGGATTATTGTGCATGTTTTCCGCATACTGTTTTACAGAATAAGGGAATCCGTTTTCTGTAAAGCTGGTTCCGTCGCGAGCTACCAGAGACTGTTTCTCCCCTGCGCCGTTATAGACATTCATAACGATCTCATCTCCGAATTCCGGAGCCGGAACCGGAAGATAGAAGTAAGTCATATACATACCTTCGACATTTTTCGTTTCCACATCACTGATCTTCTGCTTCGTCACTTTTCCATTTCTTGTAAATGTGACATATGCCTCCTGATCCTCTCTCATCGTCTGCGAGAAACACATCGTATATCTTAACTGGACCTTTCCTTCAAAGAAGACATTGGCAGATACGATCATCGCCGGATACGAATATCCGCATACAGTACAGACGCCGTCCGAGCCCCATTTATGCTCCTGCTCTTCCGAGGTCTTATGGCAGACCGGACAGGTCATCGTATGCCCGGTTTCCGTCATCACGTAGGAGATATTGTGATGTCTGCAGCGCATGATACGTGCGCCGTTACAGTTGAAAATATCCTCTATATTCATTGTCGGATTATAATTCGTGATGTGGTTTTCATCGACATAATCGAAGAAGAAGATGAGGGCATCATCAAAGGCATAGACCAGATCTCCCGCAGTAAGCTCCGATGGCATAGATTCCGATGCTCCGAAGATAAAAGGAGATCCGTTTCCCACAGAGATCGCTTCGACCGTAGAGGTTCTTGTTACAACTGTATCTCCAAGCTCCGAGTCAAAGCGCGTCTTTTCCATGACATATACACGTGGTTTGCCCGGATATGTGAACGAGGCCTCATTTCCATCTCCAATGCCGGCACCCTTGCCATTGGCCACCGCCGTGACGTCAGCCCCTCTGATAAATGCGAAAGTTACGCAGCCGCAATAACCGCCGCCGATTCCGGCACCGTCACCGTTTCCTGTGGCTTTCACCTTACCGCCGAAGCATATAAATCTGCCCGAATCAGAAAAACGTCCGCCGCCGATTCCTGCGGCATCCGTTCCGCCTGTGACATCCACATTTCCATCGTACACATAAATGGCCGCGTCCGGTCCGGGCGGGGTCGGGTCTTCACCAAGAATTAAATCGAACTCGCCACCGGCGTTCCACTCCACCTGTTCAAAAGCTTCTCTGGAATCAAAACATCCGGATCCGATGCCGGCAGCTCCGTAACCGGATCTACTGTAGACATTTCCTCCGGCGATCGTGATACGGCCGTTCATTTCATTCGGATCTGCACCCAGAGCTGAATATCCTTCCAGACCTTCCGCGTTGGTAAAACAGTTCAGTATTCCCGCTCCTGACGTGGATGTATAGATCGTCAGATAACTGCCATAGGGAACATGCACGCCGCTTAAAGCATGGAGCGTTTTCTGGGGACCCAGGATCAGTTTGACATACCCGTTGACTTCGATTCTATCCGAAACGGTGATCGTCGAACCCAGATAATATGTTCCTTCATCCCATTGAGTGGTATTTGCGGATAAAGTTGTATAACTTGTTGTATTTACTTCATTACCATTTTCATCCCGATAATAGATCCTCGTTGCTGCTGACACAGAAGCAGGAACTACGGAAATCAACATGGCCACACTTATAATGATCGAGAGTATATGTGAAAACCTCTTCTTCCCCATTTTCAAACCTCCTCTTCACCGCTTTTTCGCGGCTTATACGATCCAGAAGATCAGATCGGATCTTCTTCTCCGGGATATCTCGGGTCACTGCAGACAACGATGTCATCGGTTTCAAATTCGATCACTTCGATCTCCAGTTTTTCATAGTTCTGGTTCATAAAAATACCTCACTTAACCAACCCACAAAGCGTGTCAAAAACACTCATCTTTTTCTCCATTATATGAGGAAAAACCTATAGAGTCCACATTTTTCTAAAAGATAATTTAATCGTCTGCGACAAGTTCCGATAATGCCTTATAAAAATCCGGGCAGTCCTTTTCCAGACGGATCGGGCGCCCCTCCATATTCAGGAAGCAATGCTCGGATTTTGCTTCGCAGACCACTTTCCCTGAAGTGTTTTTCATCTCATAGCCGAGAGTCAGACGTACGCCCTTGACCGAAAGGATCTTCACTTCGACAGACACTTCCTCCGGAAAAGTTGTGGTGCCCTTATAGTGCACTTCCAAAGAGACGACCGGGGATGCGACGCCGCTTTCTTCGAGTTTGTCGAAATCCCATCCGATCTTACTTAGAAAATCGACTCTCGCTTCTTCCATCCATCTGACGTAATTACTGTGATGAGTGATGCTCATCTTATCTGTCTCGTAGTACTGCACCTTGTGCACATAGGGCTGAGGTTTATTCATAGGACATACCATCCGATCGTTTGTTATCTATGTAAGTATACAGGAAAAAACAGAAGAGGGGTATCCACTCAAGCGACGAGTTTAAGTAAGCAAACTGTCCGAGTCGCAAGAGCGATACCCCTCTCCATTTTTTAGTTTTTTAATTCGAATCAGCCGATCGGCTCAAAGTCCGCCGCACCGTGCTTACAGAGCGGGCAGACGATGTCATCCGGCAGCTCATCGCCTTCATAGACATATCCGCAGACCTTGCAGACGAAGCCCTTCTTTCCTTCCGTCTCCGGCTTCGGCTTAACGTTCTTCTGGTAGTAGGTGTACGTCATGGTCTCCTTGTCCGTAAGGACTCGGGACTCGGTGACGGAGCAGATGAACATGCCGTGCGTATCCAGATCGATATAATCTTCGACCTTCAATGACATGAAGGAATTGATGTACTTCGGCAGGAAGATAAGACCATTATCGGAACGGAGAATATTCTCACAGTTTGCGAACTTATCGACATTTCTTCCGCTCTGGAAACCGAAGTTCTCGAATACCTTGAACGGTGCTTCAACAGACAGGCAGTTGACGTTCATAACGCCCGTCTGCTTGATGACGTGGTGCGAATAGTTCTGCTTGTTGATCGTGACCGCGATGCGGTTCGGTGTATTCGTCACCTGCGTTACGGTATTGACGATGAGACCGTTATCTTTCTTTCCATCGTTGGAAGTAACAACATAAAGACCGTACCCGATATTAAAGAGCGCCGTCAAATCGTTCTTGTTCGCGGTGTCATCCTTCTGCGCGAGGTAATCCTGGCACAGTTCTTTGGCCAGAGCATCGACCTGTGCCTTCGATTCATCGTTTAGGGCCGACATGATCTTTACGTTGTTCTCGGTATAGGTGATGTTCTTGCTCTTTTCGAGCATCGCCTTCATGGTGCGGATCGCCTGTGGCGCCCAGGAACCGTTCTCGATCATGGCGATGGTCTTATTCTGGAACTGTCTTTCCGTGAGGTGATGGATGAATTCTCTCATGAACGGGAATACATCTGCGTTATATGTTGTGGTCGCCAGAACGATACGTCCGTAGCGGAAAGCATCCTCGACACACTCGGCCATATCCTCTCTGGCGAGGTCATTGACGACGACCTTCGGGCAGCCGTTCTCCTTAAGTTTGTTGGCAAGAAGCTCGACCGCCGCCTTTGTGTGGCCATAGACGGAAGTATAGAAGATCGCGATGCCGTCTGTCTCGACACCGTAGGAAGACCAGATGTCATAAAGTTTCAGATATTCGGAAAGATCTCCGGTAAGAACCGGTCCGTGTAGCGGGCAGATCGTCTTGATCTCAAGATTTGCCGCCTTCTTTAAGACCGCCTGCACCTGCGCGCCGTATTTTCCGACGATGCCGATATAGTAGCGGCGGGCCTCACATGCCCAGTCCTCTTCCACATCGAGCGCGCCGAACTTTCCGAATCCGTCCGCACTGAAAAGCACTTTATCGAAAGTATCGTATGTCATGAGAACTTCCGGCCAGTGCACCATCGGTGCCGCGACGAATTTCAGCACGTGCTTTCCGAGCGGAAGCTCGTCGCCTTCCCCGACCACGATCCTTCTATCTTCGAACTCCGTTCCGAAGAAATTCTTCATCATGGTGAACGCTTTCTGGGAAGATACGATCTCGGCATTCGGATAGTTCTTCATGAAGTTCACGATATTGGCGGAGTGGTCCGGCTCCATGTGCTGTACAACGAGATAATCCGGAGCCTTGCCTTCAAGTGCTTTTTCCAGATTATCGAGCCACTCATGCGTGAAATTCTTATCGACCGTATCCATGACCGCGACCTTATAATCCGAGATCACATAGGAGTTATATGCCATACCGTTCGGCACCACATACTGTCCCTCGAAAAGATCGATCTTGTGGTCGTTTACGCCTACATACTTGATATCGTTACTTATAAACATAGTATTTTCCTCATCCTTTTGATATCATATTTGATTATTTCGCGATTCCGTTTCGCCCGCATTCCTTCTTAATCTTTATCCGGCGTGTCCTTCTTCTTTTCCCGTGTCTTCTTCACGATCACGATGACTACGACCGTGATCACGATCAGGATCGCGATCCAGATAAAGATGCACAGTCCCAGCGGACACGGACAGAATCCGCAAAGCCAGCATTTCTTCTCTTCCTTCTTCTCCTCGGTCTTCTTCGGCGCCTTCGTCGGTGTCGGAGTGTCATCCGGCTCCGGTGTCGGCGTCGGATCTTTCTTGTCCTCGATCTTCTTGGTCTGGAAGGTCAGCACTTCCGAATACTCGGAGGAAATATCGTCCAGTTCCGGCTGGCTGCACAAGTAGCGGCAGCGGATCTCCACCTCTGCTCCGTCCGGGATCGTCTGATCTTCTTTCACCAGATGGACAAGGGCGCACTTCATCTCTCCCGGTTTTACGTCACTGTCCGTATTGCTCATCAGGATCCATTCTTCATCCCCCTTCAGGCGGGCTTCCGTATCGATCCAGAAAGCACCTCCGGCGGCACTGACTTTCGTGCTGATCGTAGCGACCTCATCCGGTACTTCGAGGGTGAACGCCAGGACCGGCTGTCCGTTGAAATCCTCATCGGTCATCCGGAGATCGACGATCTTCGGAGCCGGAATATCCGAAGCGGTGATAGCTTCCTCTTTCTGCGCATCCTTACCATAGGCACACATATCCGACCAGTCGGAAAAGTAGTACTTCGTGACACCTGTCCCGGAATCATATGTCACGACCACCCAGCGTGCCCGAAAATATGCCGTATGCTCATTGAAATCGATATACAGGGCTTCTTCCTCTTCAGAATAAGTATACTGTTCCGGCTTCAGCTGATCCTTCACGCCCGGCGTCTTCGTATCCGGATTTCCGTTCCAGCGTTGATCATTGGGCACGCCTCTCATGATCCAGTATTCCTGAACCGTCTCTGTCGCATTTCCAAGTCCCCAGTCAACCATATCCCAGTCACTGACGCGGTAATTCCCATCCGTATCATAACCGAAACCATGCGTCTCATCTGCATCCCAGAACGCCGGATCGTAGTGCCATCCGCTGACCGGATCCTCTACATCATCGATCGCCCAGTCGACCTGTATCTGGGTATAGATATCGTCAAAGTCATACTGGGAGAATATCTCGTCTGCCTTTTCGTCCTGACGTGCCTGTTCCAGCCGCTGATAGAAAGCCGCCATCTCATTATCCTGGCTTACGGCAAATGCCATCGTCGTCGGCGAATCATTTCCTTCCAGCCAGGAAACCGACACGTCCTTCGGTGCCTGGAGTGTAAAAGGAAGCTTCGCTTCATCCGCCCAAACCGCGATAGCCATTGACGGCAGAAGCATCATGCCTGCGACTAAACCTGTTAGAAATCTCTTCATATGACCACCCTCCAATCCTGCCCGGGAAGTTCCTCTTCGGTGCGGAATCTTCCCTTCTTTTTCATCGTCTAAGACGCCCCCGAAATACTCTTTCAGTATAGCATGTCAGAAGCCTCGAATCAAAAAGCTTCGCCGTCGCCAATTCGTCGCAGTTTTTGACATTTCAGCGACGTTTCTGCGATGGCAGCACGCCGCCGAAAAAAATTACGTGTGGAATCTCCATTTTTGAGAATCCACACGCAATTTCAGGCTTTTTGCCTTAAGAAACTTACTTGAAGTATCTGTCCAGAAGGCCCTTCAGGGCTTTACCATGACGGGCTTCATCACGGGCCATCTCATGCACGGTGTCGTGGATCGCGTCGAGGTTATTCTTCTTCGCGCAGGTCGCCAGCTCCGTCTTACCGGCTGTCGCACCGAACTCACAGTCTACACGCCACTTGAGGTTCTCCTTGGTGGATGCCTTCATGTTTGCTTCCAGGTCAGATCCTAAAAGCTCAGCAAACTTCGCTGCATGCTCTGCCTCTTCAAATGCAGCCTTCTCCCAGTAAAGTCCGATCTCCGGATAGCCCTCGCGGTAAGCGATACGAGCCATGCAGAGGTACATGCCGACCTCGGAGCACTCACCGGTGAAGTTTGCTTTCAGCTGGTCGAAGATGTACTTCTTATCCTCCTCGGAAATATCAGGATTATTCTTCACGGTCTCTGCATATACACCGAACTTATGCTCAGCCGCGAGACCCATGTCCTCTTCCATTTTCTTAAAAGCCGCTTTCTTGGCTTTGCAGACCGGGCACTCATCCGGTGCGTCAGGTCCTTCATACACATAACCACATACTGAACATACAAACTTAGTCATAATTGCAACTCCTTGTCTTAGATAGATTTTTAAAAAGAACCGGCACCCTTACGCGCCCTGCTCTTCCTCCACTTTCATGCACTCCGGGCAAAGTCCGTCGAACTGAAGCGAGTATCCCAGGATCTTATATCCGGAAGTATCCGAGAGCATACCGGCAAGTTCTTCCACCGGCATCGCGACATCCGCGACTTTTCCGCACACGCTGCAATGCACGTGATAATGCGGGAACGTCTGGTGATCGAAATGGTCGGCTCCGTTGTTGATGCGGATTCGGAGAGCCTCACCGGAATCGGCGAGTTTGTTTAGGATGCGGTACACCGTGGCACGGGAGATCGACGGATAACTGCTCTGCACTTCCGCCACTACCTCATCCGCGGTCGGGTGATTACACATCGAGATCAAGGTCTCATGTACGATCCTTTTCTGAAGCGTATTCCTCTCCTGCATCTACTAACTCCTTTGCTGATACTGCCATGAAGATCTTAAGAAAACCACTTTGGGAACTACATTTTCTGTCCAAGTGCTTTTACATTATTGATATTACATCCTAATAAGGATTTTGTCAACATATTTCTCTAACATTTCTGATATTTCCTAAACACGCATGAATAGACTATAATCTGAATATAGTATGTTTCTTGGGAGAGAGATTTTATGCATCGGAACAATCGACTCATCAGCCTTCTTCTTTCAGTTTCGATCCTGCTAAGTTCAAGCTTTTCCGGCTGCAGTTTAATTGCGAAGATCACGGAGACCGAAAAGCAGGAGATTCCGACACTTCCGCCTGCGACGACGCGTGCCACTTCCACGCCGACGCCTTCTCCGACGCCGACCCCGGACCCGGATGTAGAAGCCAAAGCAGAAGCACTCGAGACCGCTGGAAAATACGGGATCCCGGAGGAATCCCTCCGCGGCAAATATGATCTTTTCCGCCGCTACTCCAATGCGATCGACACCAATGGCCGTCTCGGAGATTATGTACCATATATGTATAACCTTTTCCCGGTCATTGCCGATCACTTAAAGCCCGAAAACGAATCTTACTTTCTCGCGAAAGTGAACAGCCTTCGCATCACGCTCGGTGTCATAAGCGAAAAGCATTCCGGAGAATATTCCTCTTCCACAAATGTCGTGATGATGAACAGGACCTATCTGACAGCCGAGAATATTCCTATCGAAAGCACGATCATGCACGAACTGATGCATTTTGTGGATTCGCATATTGACGGTCCTCTCGAGAAAGCATCTTTTACCAAGGAAAACGTCTATCCGATCCACGATATCCCTGCATCGGACAATTCCATCATTGAACACTCTGACGAAGCGGCCTTCTTCATGGAAGCAGGCGCGGAGCTTTATACCGCGAAATACTTCATGCACTACACCTGGTCTTACAGGAGCGCGGTACAGTTCCTGACGGGAATGGAATACATCTTCGGAAGCGACCTCATCGATGAAGCTTTCTTCTGTCACGATTCCGCCTGGTTCCTCGCCGACCTTCTGCAGAAGAACGGTTTTTCGATCCAGGAGATCTGGTCCTTCTACACCACCATGGACTGCATGACCTATAAGCGTCTTCCGTCTGAAGAAGTACTTCGTCCGGAAGATGTTCTGATCCGTCTTTACGAAAAGAACATGCCAGGTGATTATAAAACCGATAAGATCTTCTGTCATATCCTTCGCTGCATAAACAGTAAAGACTTTGATTTCGGCCATTTCCCGTCTGCAAACGAAGAATTCCTCTCCTCTCTCATGTTTTCAGATGAGGAAGCAAAGAACTGGACTTTCGCGATATTCGACCAGATCGAACAATTCAAGTATTTTCAGATCAACGGTGTTCCGATCGCCGGAATCTTCCTCAATGGCAAGTACAGGCTTTCAGGACAGATCCGTCTCTTAGACGACAGCGGGGAACCCTACGGGCCCAGTGAAGCTGCGCTCTTCGACTACGATTTCGAGACCGGAACGGTAAACAGCTTCGAGCTGTATCTGACACCTCTGAACGAGATCAAAAGACCCGAGATCAAGTAAACATCCAAAGGAGTTTTTCATGCTTTCCAAAACATACCCCCAGCACGACATCAATCTGGTCTTTGATGAGATCTCCCGCGTCCTCTCTTCCGGAAATGTGGCCGACAATGCCATGGAGGAGTTGAGTTTTCAAAACCGTCTGTTCGCCGCACTTCCTGTGGAAGCCGTGGAGTACGGAATGCAGTTCCTGCACGGAAAAAGAGACCTCCCGAAAGCATGCGATGAGATCCTCCCGCTTTATATGCGTTTTCTGAATCTGGTGAAATATACGGAGCTTATCGAGGCAATGGAAAACATCCCGAAAAATCCGACACCGGAAGAACTGACGAGCCGTATCCGGATGCACGGAGAACTCGGAAAGATCGAAGAATCTTTCTGTACGCCGCTTCTCGGATTTGCCTATAACAAAGATCTTCCGGAAGGGAAAATCGATCCGGAGAAGATCGAGCCCAATGGACCGGAGGATTCCGACGGATCTTCCAATCTGCATCTGATGAACAGCCTTGCGCCTGTTTTCGTCTGCGAGGATCCTTACCTCACTTCCGCCTTTTACGAAGACCATCTGGGATTCCACGCCGCCCATCTCGACGACGAATCCATGCCGCATATCCGTATCTCCCGGGATAACATCGAGATCAATCTGGTAAAGGGCTCACCGGTTTCCACCGGCGCCCCGTACGATCTATATATCTACGTTTCCGAGCCCATGATGCTTCAGATGGAACTTCAAAGCAGCGGAGTAAAACTTATAAAGACGCTGGAAGAATCAGACGCGATTTCTCATATGAACCGCGAATTCATCTTTGAAGATATCGACAAAAGACATATCTGCGTCTCCCAAAGGGACATCAGCCAATAATATCTTCTTCTCCCTCGTAGTGATGCTCGGAAGGCGTAACCGTCGGTGTAGGTGTCGAAGATGAGGTCTCTGATGTTTCGGAAGAAGTCTCTTTCGTCGGTTCCGGCGTCGGGGTATTCGTCACTTCCGAAGTTTCCTTCGTCGTTTCTTCCGGTGCCGAAGAATCCTTCGTTGTATCTTTAGTTTCCGCCGTCGTTTCCGTCTGCTCTGTGCTTTCCGAAGTCACCGTAGTTTCCGGATCGCGCCCGGTCTCTTTTTCCGATGAACTCTCTTTTCCTGTCGTCTCCGAAGTATCGGAAGACTCATCTTTTTTAGTGGTCGACTCCTTTTTCGAAGCAGTCGGTTTCTCTTCTTCGGAAGACGATTCGACCTCCGACGAAGTTTCTTCTATCGAAGAAGTGACGGACGAAGAAGATCCTTCCGTAACGGAAGGATCCTCGGTTTCTTTTTTCGAACAGCCGTCACATCCGCTCAGCATGATCGCCAGGGAAAGTACAGCCACACACAATGTTTGACGTTTCATGTATCGCTCCAAATCACAAAGGAAAGAATCAGCCGATCCGTTAATCGTTTAATTCATCCTCTTCGCCGCCATAGCCATGACTGGAAAGATCGCTCGTCACGATCACATCTTCGGTCTCAAATGCGATGATCTCGATCTTTATTGGTTCATATAATTCGTTCATATCTGGTCTCCTTCACTCATTTCCAAATCATAAGATGCTTTCTTGCCTCAGATCTGCCCATTGCCATGGAAGTAGTCATAGGCAGCCGCATAATAGCAGAAGAAAGCAATTCCCAGATGCTGTCTGTCCACATTGGAACTCTTAGTTGATGTCAGCGCATAAGTCATCGGGCTGGCCGTGATCGTATATGTCTTGTCACCATATGAAATCGTAAAGTCGTATGCCTTACCGAGCATCGGAGCCGGGATATTCTCTACCTCGACAGAAACTTTCCTGCTGCCATAAAGAAGATTGGCATTGACATCATTACTCGGATCATCATGATCTGTCACAATAATCTCATAGTCGGAAACAGGAACGCTTCCATCCGTATAGAACGTGATGCTCAGAGTGTTGTCGGACTCGAAATAGGCCTTGATCGTTGTCTTTTCAATACCATCCGGACACTCCCCGTCTTTCACATACTTAAACTCCTCGAGTCGAGTCGGAATCGAGGCAGGGAAAAGGCTTTCATCAAAAACAAATGTCTTTCCGCTGTCATAGCCGAAATAGTTCTGGGAAGCGACACCGTACCAGTACAGTGCCTTTGCCAGAGTAGCCATATTCTGATCTTCAGAGTTCTGCTTATTCTCGGCATATGTCATGACGGAATATGTAAAGCTGTCATTTTCCAGACGTTCTCCGGAAGAGGTAACGAGTTTCACCGTAGTTCCTGTTCCATCCACGACCCTGATCGTCACGTCATCCGCAAACTCAGGGATCGGTACCGGAAGGGAGATATAGTAATCACCATTCTTCTGGGAAACAAGGCTCGTATCATCCAGGTAGACATACGTCGTATCCCCGTGTTTTTCCACTTCCACACAGAGACCGGAATCAGAAAGAAGATCCGGAGAGAAGTTCATTCTGAACATCAGACGGATGCAGCCGTCAAAGTCAACATTACCGGACTTGATCGTCGCCTGATTCGCTTCCACCCACTGAGCAACCAGCGTCAGATCCGTATCGACCGTGATCTTCTCGCCTGCAGGCAGGATCTCATCGGAATCCCCGATCTTCCATCCGGCGAAGATCATGCCGGAAGGAGCTGTAAACCCACAATCCGGGAGAGTGTATTCTGTGCCACGCTCGATCGGATCCGGTTCATCCATTCCACCAGTACCGCCATTGCAGTCAAAGGAAAGATTCATCATGACTGCGATTTCAAAAGTAACATCAGAGGCCGGCATCCACATATTAATATATCGATTACTAGGATCGTATTCGTCCGTTACCAAAACCCACTGCGTAAAATCTTTTGTCTGACCATCTTCCGGATCGACATAGGTCGCACTCTTCACAACAATCTCACGGTCGATTGAGTCAAGGAAATAGTATAAATTTCCCGGCGCATCCCCAGCACTATAATCTATGTGAATTCCTTCATCTGAGGACATACTCCATTCAGAAGTTTCAAGTCCAATCACCGTAACCTTGTATCCTTGTCGTCCACAGATGCATATATGCGTTTGCGGATCAAAGGAATGGGCCTGTCCTGCTGACAAATCAGTACCTTTACAATAAGGACAGTACCTTTCCTTCATATGATAAGCGCCACGATCCGTGTAAGTAGTGCAGTCCGGATGATCACAAAGCTGAATCTTAACGATCTTTTCTTTGCAGGCCTCCATACGGTCATCTTCTAAAACCAAAGTGCCTTCCAGTCCGACTTTAACAGCAACAGGGTTCGAAATCGAGTTTACAGAAGGATAGCCTGTTTCAACACCTGCGCCATTTCCGAATGCCTGTCCCGCAAGGACTTGACCATCGATTTCCGACTCGCCTGCTATTGCAGTAATATCAAGCACTTCCATTTCATTCGCAGAAATCATAACAAAACCGGATGTTTCATCTAAGGTAACACCATATCCGGCACCGAAACATGCCGCACCCGGACCAGCGAAACCTGTCACTTTACTATTGTAAATGTTAACTGAAGCTAAGACACTTGCAGTATAATCTCCAGCAGCAAATCCATAAGCGGCACCACCTTGATCACCACCCTGCGCAAATACTTCGCATTCTCCGCCAAACTGCATCATGACGAACTGATAATATCCACCAACTCCAGGAGCAAGACCTTTTCCTGTGGCGTTGATCACACCGCCTTGAAAAAGCATATTGCCTGCCGAACTTTCTTTACCACCACCGATACCTGCGCCATCCTGGCCGCCGATCGCAGTTACCTCGCCACGATACACATTAATATATTCATAATAAGATCGGTTCCCTTTTCCAGCTCCAATGCCCGCACCATTTGCGCCGCCTTTGGAAGTGACAGTACCACCATAAAACATAATATCTCCCACCGGGCCGTCTGCTTTACCACCAATCCCCGCACAATCTGCTGCACCTTGTGCTATAAGCACGCCACCAGCAAAATAAAAGTCAGCGTTTCGCGAATCAAATCCAATTCCTGCATTATCGGATGAACTGGCAATGATCTTTCCACTGTCATCAGATTGCGTATAAACAGCGAGTTTTCCTGTCTTAACGATAATGCCTTCCGTCGCTTTCAAGGTAAATCCATCGCCAAGTATCAAACACACAGTAGCATCATTATCAGAAGCTTGGATCACTATGGGTTCGTCATATTCTACGTTGTCATCTAGGAAATAGAAGCCATCCGTCCAGGTAGTCGGCATCGTTTCACTTAACGATGTATAAGCTGTGCATTCCCTTTGCTTGGTATTATAATCCTCACTATCCCTGTAAATATATGTCACAGGCTGCTGCGGATCATCATCTGCCATAACCATTGCGCCCGCATTCCCCACAACGAGCATCACACTGATCAATACTGAAATAATACGTATTCTTTTCTTCTTCATACCATTCTGTCCTTTACTATAAAATGAAAACGCTGTTCGCGTGATCATACTGATACATACTATATTCCAAACTATATTTTAACACCGGCAGGCTATAAATACAAAAAACGTTTTGTGAACAATCATGGCAAAGGAAAACCGGCGGCCCAAACTCCCTTCTGGAGCGGAACCGCCGGTATTTGTCTGGTTTTCTATTAATTGGCGGAATCAGTACCGCCGAACGGATCTTCTACATAAGAAGGATTTTCAGGACTCTTCTGCCGAAGACGGCTCGTCATAGGTGTCACCGATCTTCCATGAAAAACCGTTCTCTCCATACATGGTATCGGACTTCGTATCGGCCTTGACCTCGGCAATAAATACATTGGCCTGGTCCTCATTGGCCTGGGAGCGAAGGACAAACTTGTATCCTTCTTTCGTCTCCTCGATCTCACTGTCAAATGCGACAAGCTTCATATCGTTGCTGTAAAGGTGATTATAGAATGCGATCGATGCATCGATATACGGCTTGGCTTTCACATAAAGATCGGATTTTCCGGTCTCGCCGGACGGCGATTGCTCAGCATCATCTGCTTTTTTCTCTGATTCTTCTGTCTTCACTGTTTCTGACGGTATCGGAGTCACTACTATTACGTCTTTTCCATCGGTGTCAGGACGATCCGGATTCTTCAATTTCGATTCGATGGATTCATCCTTGTCCTTCTTCGCTTGATCTGTTTTCTTACCAGACGTACATCCGGGTAAAGCCAGCATGAACATGACTAAGCTGATCACGATCGCCTTACTCATATACTCATTTCGTTTCATTACAATTCCTCCTTTTCGTTCGAAACTGTGCCTTTATGGTAACATTGGAAGTCCGCCCGAAATATAAACACACTGTCATCTAAGGCTATAAAACCATAAGCAAATCGTCACATAAAAGAGGATACAAAAAGGCGCTGTCTCAAAGCAATGAGACAGCTCCTCTTTTCGCTATTTAATTCTATCAGTCTTCTTTTAGTCGACCTTCGGAAGGTTAGCAGCATACTTTGCCAGTTCCTCATCCGTCGGGATGTAGTCATCCATCTGACCGTTATGGAACTTCTCGTAAGCTACGAGATCGAAGTAACCTGTACCGGTCAGACCGAATACGATGGTCTTCTCTTCACCGGTCTCTTTGCACTTCAGAGCTTCGTCGATCGCTACGCGGATCGCGTGAGAGCTCTCCGGTGCCGGGAGGATACCCTCGACACGTGCAAACATTTCAGCCGCTTCGAATACATCTGTCTGCTTCACGGATCTTGCTTCCATGAATCCATCATCGTAGAGCTGGGACAGTGTCGAGCTCATGCCGTGATAACGGAGGCCTCCGGCGTGGTTCGGAGCCGGGATGAAGTCGGAACCGAGTGTGTACATCTTTGCGAGCGGGCAGACCATACCGGTATCGCAGAAGTCATATGCATAAACACCACGTGTCAGGGACGGGCAGGAAGCCGGCTCAACTGCAATGATCTGATAGTCTGCTTCACCTCTCAGTTTTTCACCCATGAACGGAGCGATAAGACCGCCGAGGTTCGATCCGCCGCCTGCGCAGCCGATGATCATGTCCGGCTTTACACCGAGCTTATCAAGAGCAGCCTTTGTCTCCAGACCGATCACGGACTGGTGGAGGAGTACCTGGTTCAGAACGGAACCGAGTACATAACGGTAACCCGGTGTGCCGACAGCCACTTCAACCGCCTCAGAGATCGCGCAACCGAGGGAACCTGTGGTACCCGGGTGCTTTTCAAGGATCGCACGGCCGACATTGGTCGTCTCAGACGGAGAAGGTGTAACGGAAGCGCCGTATGTTCTCATGACTTCACGACGGAACGGCTTCTGCTCGTAGGAAACTTTAACCATATATACCTTACAGTCGAGATCGAAGTAAGAGCATGCCATGGAAAGAGCGGTACCCCACTGACCTGCACCGGTCTCGGTGGTTACACCCTTAAGGCCCTGCTTCTTTGCGTAGTAAGCCTGGGCGATCGCGGAGTTGAGCTTATGGGATCCGCTGGTGTTGTTACCCTCGAACTTATAGTAGATCTTCGCCGGTGTTCCGAGCTTCTTCTCAAGGAAATAAGCACGTACCAGCGGGGACGGACGGTACATCTTGTAGAAATCCAGGATCTCCTTCGGGATCGGGAAGAAAGCGGTATCGTTATCGAGCTCCTGCTTTACGAGCTCTTCGCAGAATACTCCGCCCAGTTCTTCCGCGGTCATCGGCTGATGTGTGCCCGGGTTCAGAAGCGGAGCCGGCTTGTTCTTCATGTCCGCGCGGACATTGTACCATGCGGTAGGGATCTCCTTTTCATCAAGATATGTTTTGTAAGGAATTCTCTCAGACATATTATGTCTCCTTTCGTTTAGGGCCCTTGCCCGAATTTAATTACTGAACCTCTGTCTGCGGGAAAAGCTCTTCTCCCGAAGTCATAAGTTCTTGGGACCAAATCTTGTTTTCTGCCGGAAAAACAAAAATCCTGTCCCAGCTTTTTTACTTCTGCTGGGACAGGAATGATATTCTTTCCTGCGGTGCCACCCGGCTTGATCCTCCGTCAAAACTTCGGATCCACTCACGCATACCGACATATGCTGGATTTTGTTGACGGGGCTCCTTTCCCCGGCGCAGATACTCGCGATAACGCTTTCCCCTTGCCCTCGGAAGTCCATTCACCTCTGCTCTTTCCTGCTGCACTCTCACCAACGGCAACTCTCTGGATGGCATGAAACAGAGCTTACTCACTCTTCCTCTACGGTTTTTCTGCATAATACCACTTGAAATAAAGGTACGTCAAGAGGTATCAGAGCATCTCGGCGATATCGAAGATCAGGCGTTCCGTCTTTTCCCAGCCGAGGCACGGATCCGTGATGGATTTGCCGTACACACCTCCGCCGACTTTCTGGCAGCCGTCTTCGATATAGCTCTCGACCATGAATCCTTTGACGAGGTTTCGAACCTCCGGCGAAAGTCGCATGGAGTTTAAGACTTCCTTGATGATACGCGGCTGGGCGTACGGATTCTTATTTGAGTTTGCATGGTTGGTGTCGATGATCGCTGCCGGGTTCGGGAGATTTCGCTCCTCATACTGCTCACTTAAGCGGATCAGATCCTCGAAGTGATAGTTCGGCTGCGCTTCGCCGTGCTTATTCGTATATCCGCGAAGGATCGCATGCGCGTGCGGATTTCCTTTCGATTCGATCTCCCAGCCTCTGTAGATAAAGGTATGAGGATGTGATGCGGCAAGGATCGCGTTGAGCATAACAGCGTAGTCGCCGGATGTCGGGTTCTTCATGCCGACCGGGGATGCGATCGCACTGGCAGTCAGGCGGTGCTGCTGATCCTCAACAGATCTTGCACCCACGGCAACATAGGCCAGAAGATCGTCAAGGTAAGCGTAGTTTTCCGGATAGAGCATCTCATCTGCGCAGGCAAAGCCTGTCTCGGCGATGGCGCGCATATGCAGGTGTCTTGTTGCCAGGATCCCTTTGAAAAGATCCGCTCTCTCATTCGGATTCGGCTGGTGGAGCATACCCTTATAGCCCTCGCCGGTCGTTCTTGGCTTATTTGTATAGATACGCGGAACGATGATGATCTTCTCCTGAACTTTTTCCTGCAGCGGACGAAGTCTCGAGATATAGTCGATGACAGAATCCTCGTTATCGGCCGAGCATGGTCCGATGATCAGAATGAGCTTATCGGATAATCCTTCGATGACCTTCTCGACTTCCCGCTTGGTGGATGTCACCGCACGGTCCATCTCCGGGGTCACCGGGTAGATCTCCTTGACCTCTTCAGGGAGTGCCAGTTTCTTTACATATTCCGCATTCATGGATACTTTTCCTTTCTACATCGCGGTCACGGCTTCTTGCCGATCCGCACATCCGGCGAATAGGTGCCGACGACCTTGATCTTCTCGCATGCAGTTTTGAGCTGCTCCAGCATACGCCATCCCTCTTCCGAATCAAGGACACCCTCGATCTCGGTAAAGAAGTAATACTGCCAGTTATATTCTTTTACCGGGCGGCTTCGGATGACACGCATGTTGTAGTTATGCTTTCCAATGATGGAGATCGCACGGGCAAGAGCTCCTGCGAAGTCACGGATCGTAAAGATCAGGATCGTATTTTTCGCCTTCTGCGCTGCTTTTTCCGCATATTCATTTGTTTCATCGCGACGGGTAAAGACCGCAAACCGCGTGACATTCTGGGAACTTTCGTTGATATCGTATTCGAGGATCGTAAGACCGTAGAGCTTTGCTGTTTCAGAACTGGCGATAGCGCCTACGGCAGGATCGGCTCTCCCGGCGACTTCCTGCGCCGCGCGGGCGGTATTCTCATAAGGGATCGTCTCATATCCGCACCTGGCAATGAATTCACCACACTGCTCAAGTGCCTGCGGGTGGGAGATGACGGTCTTTATGGACTCGACCGAGGATCCGGCAACACCTAAAAGGCACTGGGAAATGGAAAGTTCATAGACACCGGTGACCTTAAGAGGTCCGGAAAACATCAGATCACTGACCTGACCGACTTCACCGGCATAGCTGTTCTCGATCGGAAGCACGGCAGCATCGGCCTGTCCCTTTTCGACGATCGAATACGCTTCGCGGAACGTGCGGCAGGAAACCTTCTCCGCATCCGGAAAGATCTCTCCCACGGCCATTGCGGCAAAAGAACCTTCGATTCCGCTGTATGCGATTTTACCCTGCATCTTCGTCATTCGGCCTCCATAGTTAACCCATTTTAACTGCCGCTCATTTTCTCACACGATCCTTTCAAAAGAAAGGGGTTTATAGAAAAAAGGCGATTTTCGTTTAGAAAACCGCCTTTTCTTTTCACTTAATAACAGTTCTTTGCTATTTTGATCGATCAGTCATCGACGATGGCGACCGCATTATAGTGGAAAATGACATTGCCGTCCTTGTCGAGGATCGTCGCACTGGAAGGTGCTTCCATATGCTGGTTCGAGTAATCGTGCTCCATAATGTAGCAGAGCTTTCCGTCGTAGATCTCCTGCACCGTCAGAAGGTCGCCCCCCGGATTCGGAAGATCCTTGAAAATGATCTCACCGGTCTTTGCGTCGATGATGGAGATCGTATGCGTCTGGTATCCCTCGCCGACCACCAGATAGAAGTTCCCGTTCTTTTGGTCTTTGATCCATGTCGTATAGCCCTCGCCGCTGCAGATCTCTTCAAAAGTTCTGCTGTCCAGGATCTTCCACTTATATTCTTCTTTTTTCGTGGTCATGGTCAGCTGGACAAATCCCGGAAGCTCGATCGCCGAATAACTTCCGTCGATGACCGCCGTCTTCTCGCTTTGGAGGTTCATAAGATACGTCTTTCCGCCACTGCATTTTGAGACGATCGGGTCGAGGTCGCAATCCGCGGCATCCAGATTCCAGTAGAAGTCATGTTCGTCATAGACCTTTTGGTAATTATTCGCATCCTCCAGCTTCACGGTTTTTTCGAGGTTTAGATCCAGGTCGTAAACATCGATCGCGTCTCTTTTTAAAATGATGAGTTTGTCCGCGACCAACGATGCGCCCATATTCTCCGGTTTGCTTTCTATCGAACGGATGATCTTCCCGTCCTTGTCGACCAGATCCACTCCGGAAAAATCCCTATAGGTAAGAAGATAGTTGCCGGTGCTTAGATACTCGCTGATCCAGTAATCCTGATCTCTGAGTTTCTTGCCGGTAAAGTCACAAAGATAATGACTTCCGTCTCGCGCTGACGACTCGACCATGACGCAGTTTCCGAAACAGTTAAAGATCGTAAGGTCCTTCGGGAACGGGAGCATCTCTCCGGTCGTTCCGTCAAAGATACAGAAACTGTCACCATAATCATCGACGAAGTAGAGATATCTATCTGCCAAAATGCGGACCCAGCTCGGATCATCATAGTCAGAAAGGCGGGAACGGTCGTACTTGTAGGACACAGGTTCCGAAAGCTCACTGGTCTTTGTATTGAATTTATACACATCCGAGCCTTCGGCCGTGCTCTTGGAAAGCAGCAAGGTGAAGTTGTCATCCGAGTAATTGACTTGGTCAAACTTCAATCCGGTGTAGTACTTTCCGTCCACGGAAAGGATCCCGTAGGAATAGTCCTCCTTGAACTTATTTCCACCTGAGATCTTCGAGACGAGATAGTGCTCACTGTCGATCCTCTCCACGGTATGGAACACGGGATCGCACACGATCCGTCCGGACATATCTACGAATCCGAAATCCACTTCGCTTTCGTTGTAAAAGCCGATCTTCACGACACCCGGCATCGGGAATACCCGTTCATAGTCCGGCGAAGCAACGAAATCCGGGATAAAGTCATCAGAGATCCTTTTATAGACCGCATCCATCGCATTGGCCGGCTGATACTTTGTCCAGTCGGTAGTGACTTTCACCTTCGTATCGACCGGTTGGGCCGCGGGGACATACCCTTCCATTTCCGCAAGCTTCTGCCCTTCTTCGCCTAAGATCCATTGAAAGAGGATCCTGGCCGGATCGTCCTGCGCCGCTCGATCCGGCAGCACGACGAAGTAGTTTGTGCAGAACGGATACGCACCACTTGCGATCGTACTGCTTTCAGGCATGGTATCGTCGACTTTTAAGATCTTCAGGCCGTCAGCCATCTTCATGTTCGTCGCGTAGTAATACGGGGTATAACCGATCGCTCCGGCAGAGTTATCGAAGGATTTGACGACGTCGATCAAGCCGCCCATATCCAGCGGCATGAGTTCCTTCGGCGCTTCCATCATCTTAAGGTCCTTCATGACGAGTTTTTCCATCATGACCTGAGATCCCGCCGTCTCATTTCTCTGCACAGCGACGATCTCTTTATCTTCGCCTCCGACTTCCTTCCAGTTTTTGATCTCGCCTGTGTAGATCTTCTGGATCTGTTCCGTTGTCAGAGAATCGACCGGATTGTTTGTGTTGACGACAAAAACGAGCGCTTCGGCAGCGAACGGTTCGATCGCATATTTGAAGTTTTTGCGTTCCAGTTCTTCAATGATCGAATCAGCAGGTTGCGCGCAGATCAGCATATCTGCCGAGCCTTTCATCAGAAATTCGAATGAAGCCGATGTCTTATGAAAATCCAGCATCTCGTCCGCTTCTTCTCTTGTGATCCCGAGCATGACGGACGTGATCGCCGCAGCCATCGGGCGGGTCGATGTCGAACCATCGATCACCGGATAGTTGTCTTTCGTAAAAGCAAACTCCGAAAGGCCCGGATCCGGCGCACTTGTCGGATCCGTGACCTCTGTATCACTTGTTGATGAACTCTTGCTTTCCGATGGTTCGACCTTGGAACTTATACTCTCTGTTTCCGTGGTCGTTCCTTCGGAACTTGTCTCTTTCTTTCCGCACGAAGCCGTCGGAATGATCATTGCTGCAGCAAGCAAAGCAGCGATCCATTTTTTATTCATAAATACCTCCATCAGGTCTTCCCTGTTTTAATACTATCACTTCGGCAGAACGAAAGGAGTATAGTGGAACAGTACTTTTCCATCTTTCTCCATGATCGTCACGCCATTAGAAACTGACCAGAAAGCTCCCGGCTGTTCTGTATGGAAAAAGATCTTTCCATCCTCAATACCCGTGACCCGGATCGCTTTCATTTCCGGATTCGGAAGATTCTCGAAAACGACCTTTCCATCTTCTACGGAGAGCACTTTGATCTCGGCCGAAGTATCGGTAAGTGAGGAAACAAGGTAGAACTCATGCGTCGCTTTATCTTCGACCGCCTCGACATAACCTGTACCTTCGGAGATCACGTGGAAGTCGGAAGAATCAAGGATCTTCCACTTGGCTCCCTCGTTGTTTCGGTCTCCGGTATACCTTAACAGAATGCGGCTGCCCATGATATCGCAGTCGAAATCAGATTCGAACGTAAGACCGGTCTCCGTTTTCAGGTTTAGAAGTGCTTTCGAATGGTAGTAATTCGGATTGCGGTCATCCGGTACGATTTCAACGATCGGATCTGACGGAAGGCGTGTCATTTCTTCGCCTGTAAAATATGCCGAAGGTGGTGTCAGGAAATAGCAGGAGGTATTCTTCTCGGTCTCGACAGTTTTTACAAGATGGAGATCGAGGTCATAAAGATCGATAGAGGCCTCTTTTACCGCGATGATATAGTCATCTGACACCTCCATGTCCAGGATCGTATGATCTTTATTGTCGATCGATCCGAGGATCTTGCCGTCTTTCCCGATAAGATCCCAGAAATCCTGATTCTTTCCATTCTCTACAAGGAAAGTCCCGTTAGGAAGTTCTTCAGGCTCTTCCCTATATTCTTTCTCATTTATAGGATTACCGTCGATGCTGAAAAGACGCATACGATAATCGATCTGCGGATCCGCCACCAGGAGGACATTATTACAAACATAAAGGTAGCCGTCGTCGTCGATCTCAGGAAACACATCTTTGCCCGTGGTTCCGTCATATACATGGTTTCCTCCGCCAAGGAAATCACACGTCACGACATATCTTTCGTCCACGACCGTATAGAAGCTGTAAAGCATGTCCGTATTCTTCTTCAGTTGCTTTCCGGAAGAAGTCTTCCCGGTTTTCACATCATAAGAGAAGATCGTGATCCCGTCACTTTCAATACTGTAGAAATATACCTGCCCGTCCACTTCGTACAGAGAATTATAAAGGAGTCCCGTAAACATCGAGCCATCGCGGGAGATAATGCCGACCCGGTCGTCAAAATCTTGCGACTTCGAATCAGTCACATACTGCCATACAATGTAACTACCGTCCGATAAACGATTGACATAATTAAATACAGGATCGCATATGATCTTTCCGTTCTCATCGACAAAACCGTAGAGATGTTCTCCCTCGTAGTTGAGGTTTTCATTTTCTACACCGAGGAAAGGATAGATCTTCCCGTACTCTTCGGAGGCCGTAAACTCTTTGATCGGTTCATCCGATGCTCTTGTGAATACATCCTCAGGAGATTGCGGTTCCCGGTAGGCATCCCAGTTCGTCTTGATAAAGGATGCATCTTTGGTAAAAGATCCGTCCGAAGGCAGGATATATCCTTCTTTTTGAAGAAGAGTCTTTCCTTCCTCACTTAAGATCCAGGCATAAACACTTCCGGCCGAGCTTTTTTCCGGGGTCGTATGCGGCATCATGACATACTCATTATAGGAATACGGATACTCGCCCTTGCTGATCGTTTCTTCATCCGCAGCGACACCGTCGATCTTTAAGATCTTGATCTGATCGCGGATCGAAATATCCTTGAGACACGAGTACTGCACAAAGCCGATGGAAGAAGTTCCGTTGTCATAAGTCTTTCTTGCCTTTAACACAGCATAGTCATCCCCGCCAGCCAGGAAATAAGGGGATTTCACTTTGGTACTGCCGCCAACGACCATGTCCTCGAGCATTTTCTGCGAGACCGCATTCACGCCGTTTTCAAAAGCTCTGATCTTCTGATCCCTGCCGCCGACTTCCTTCCAGTTTTCGATCTCGCCTTTGTAGATCTTTTTGAGCTGTTCGCCGGTGAGCGAATCGACCGGATTATCCTTATTTACGATAAATACCAGCGCATCTTTTGCAATCACTTCTTTATCGTATTCATCAAAGGAGTCGTTGGTCCGGTATGAAGCATTAAAATCATTCGTGAGCACGAGTTCATCTCTCGCAGAATCATCCCACAGGATCGAATTGAGGAAAGCGTTTGTTTCGCCCCGATCCATCCCGATGAGGACCGTCGCCAGTGCGGCGGCGAAGGGATATGTCGTATAGGAATACCGGATTCGCGGGAAGGTCTCCCGGGTGAAGTTCAATTGAAACGTATCTTTTTCAGAAGAATCGGACACAGACGGATCCGTCTCACTTTCTGAAGGATCCGTATCTTCCGTTTCGTCCTTTGAAATGCGGGTCTTACTGATCTTCTCAGAGCCGTCTTTTCCGGATCCGCTACTCTTAGCTTTGCATCCCGCGCATGAGATGATCATACCAAAAGCCAGTAAAATGGAGAGTAATTTCTTTTTCATAATGGTTTCCGTCCTTTTCGCTTGTTTCAATAATTAGACACAACAAGCGAATTCTTTTTTTGCAGTTTCAATAATTTTTCAGTTAATCTTCCGGAAGATAGAGCGTGTTATAAAGGAACAGGATATTACCCTCCCGATCGATCATGGTCGTGCTGGAAATACGGCGGTTGTCATATGGCAGGCGGGCATATGTGTTGTAGATCAGTTTCCCATCGTAAATACACTCCACCTGCACTTCATCCATTCTGGGATTCGGGAGATCTTTAAAGATGACTTCCCCGGAAGCCGGATCCATCACGATAATGTCATTATTACCCTCGGAGGAAGAATATGCCAGATAATACTTGTGATCCTTAGTATCTTCAATCATTCGCGCTTCACCTTCTCCGGAGCGAACTGTCGTCATATCCTCAACGTTTAGAATCGTCCATTTTTGCGGTCCATTATTCTGGAATTCGATGATAAACAGGTATTCCGACTCGATGTACATACAACTTACGTTTTCAATCTCCATCTTCTTTTCATTCAAAAGATTCAGAACGTACTTTTTCCCATCATCAAACTGATTGGAAACGATCGGTTGTTCAAAATTCACACTGCTGTAGTTTGCCGCGTTTTCCACTTTCACAGAAGAAACCGTCTGAAAATCAAGATCCAGAAGTTCAATGTGATCGCTCCAGTAGAGGATAATATAATCTTTCACGACCTCCATAGAAATGTATCCATTCGGCGCAGGCTTGCACACGGTCCGGACATTGCCCTTTTCATCAAGGATATCCCATGCCATCCTGCCTAGTCTCGTCAGAAGGATCTCTCCTGTAGAAAGGATCTGATGATCCTCATACACATATTCAGATAGCTTCTTTCCGAAAACATTCTGGCAGTATAAATCAGAGTAACCATCGCTATAGATCACCATGTTTTTTCCGACCCTCTGGTAACAATGCGAATAATTCGGGATCTGCTCTAGTTCTCCTGTCTTAATGTCGTAAAGGAAACCTTCTCCCGTAAAGCCATATGAAATGATAATATACCGGTCATCGATCACCTCGGAGACACATGGCCAAATATCTTCCACATCATATCTATCGGGAACTGTCACTTTGATTGGATCCTTTGATACTCCGTTTTCCCTGTCAAAATAATAGATTTCGAGAGATGTATGTGATCTATTATAGAGAGCAAATCTGTCTGTATCAGATAAGTGATCATATCCGTCATATTTCGTTCCGGTATAGATAGAACCATCTGTGGTAAGAAGACCCATTCCTTCCTCATCTTTTCCTACGACATAAATGCCATCTGTAAATTCGAATCCGTAATCAAAGACCGGATCACAAAGCAGCGTTCCGTTTTTGTCGAAGATACCGTATGCGATATCGGGCGATTCTTCATAGTAGAAATCATCCTTATAGATGCAGGGGAGGACGAACACCTGTCCGTATTCGGAAGACGGTGTAAAATCACCCATCTCCCCTTCCTTCAAGCGCGTAAATACCGGGTCTCCAACAATTGCGGGCTGATAATAATTCCAGTTTACATTCACGACGGTATCCATTTCTTTCTTTTCTGCCGCCGGAACATAGCCTTCCATCTCCGCCAGTTTCTGTCCTTCTTCACTTAAGATCCAGTTATAAAGAACGCGCGGGGCCCATCCTTCAGGCATCATCTTCGAGATCACGACATAGTAGGAAGTGCGGAAGGGGTACTCCCCTTTTCCGATCGTTTCCTTATTCGGCTCAATACCTCCGACCTTGATGATCTTCAGTCCATCTGCCATCTTCATGTTCGTCGCGTAATAGTAAGGAGTATAGCCGATCGCTCCGGCAGAATTGTCGTAGGATTTAACGACTTCGATCAGGCCGCCCATCTCCTCAGGTCTCAGTTCCGTCGGCGCCTCCATCATCTGAAGATCCTTCATGACCAGTTTTTCCATCATGACCTGAGAACCCGCCGTCTCATTTCTCTGCACGGGAACGATCTCTTTATCTTCGCCACCGACTTCCTTCCAGTTTTTGATCTCACCTGTATAGATCTTCTGGATCTGCTCGATCGTCAGGGAGTCCACCGGATTTGACGCATTGACTACGAAGACAAGCGCTTCTGCGGCAAAAGGTTCCATCTCATAATCGAAATGGTTTTCCTTCATCATGTCGAACACGGAGTCAGCCGGTTCCGCACAGATCAGAAGATCCGCATGACCTTCCACCAGATAGGAAAACGACGAGGAAGTCTTATGAAATTTCAGCATCTCATCCGCTTCGCTTCTCGGGATGCCGAGCATGATCGACGTAAGCGCGGCAGCCATCGGCTTGGTAGAAGTCGAACCATCGATCACCGGATAGTTGATTTTGGTAAATGAGTATTCCTGCGGACCATACGTGGGAGCTTCCGTCGGATCCTGCTCCGAAACCGATGGAACAGCCGGCGTAGGAGACGTTTCAGGGATCGGATCTGGCGTTTCCGTCGTTTCCTTCTTCGACGTCGTCTCCTTCTTTGCTGTTGTTTCAGTCGCCACAGTGCTTTCCGAAGATCCATCCACAGGATCTTTTTTCGCACATGCGCCGAGAGAAAGGATCATGGAACCTGCTAATATAAGAGAGATGATTTTGCTTTTCATGAGAATGCCCTCCAACTAAAAAACTTCCCGGGTTTCATTAATTAGACACACGACCCGAGGAATTTTTTTGACCTTCAAAATATTTTTTTAAAGGGCATATAAACTTCAAATCATTTAGTATTCATGAATAACGCCACAATTTGGAATTGTCAAACATTCAACAATCTATAGATATGTTGCTCCTAATTTTGGTTTTTCTATTTTGGAATTTGTGAGTGGAACAAATTGAATTGCGTCGTCCATTTGAGCACACAATCTTTCCCATACTTCTTCAGAAAGATTGGGAAACTCTTGACTAATTCTGTATGTGCAATACTCACCAGTAGCGTAGGCACATAAGGATAACCCATTCCAGTTCTTGAGCGGATCCAAGTCTTCAAAAGAGCCACACAAAACCAGTTCTTCCACAAAGTCAAATCGACTTCCTTCCAGATGGGACAAATCCCAAGAACTTGTCTCATCCAAACGACAGATATGCAGACATGTTTCCTCGTTACTTATCATTTCTGAAATCGCCATTTGATTTGTAAAAATCGCATAAGGTATATAACCAACCGGATATTCTTTGGAAACTCCTTTACTTAAAACTATCTGCCAGATTTCATCTCCGTCTGTTCGTTGCTTGTAATACTCTGAAACTTTCGTTACAACAGAAGCAACATCTTCCCATGAAGTACTCTCTCTAACCTCAAAAACTATTTGTTTAACACCCGATTGGGGAATCCTTACATATCGAAACTGCACCTCATCATTATCCACAGACTTGCAAAACGAGATTTCTTTCCCGAAGCGAATCTGATATGTGACAGAATGATACAACGCATTCAACGGATCTCTGCACAAAAATAGAAGAGCGACAAGAATGATTATTGCAAGACTAAAGAAAGCGATCTTTCTTTTTGATAATTTGTCTCTCATGAGATAATACCTTCTTTCCATGTATACTCATATGTGTCTTCGGTAATTTTTCTATATCGGATTTCTCCTTTATAATCGCTTTTTAATGTTTCTGCTGTATATGTCTCCCCATAATGGAAGGATAGATCATCCCAACTTAGCACTAGGCTAGACGCAAATTTCGTCTGTCCATCCCATCCAACTACTTCACCTATATCGTGATGCGAAAAAAGAAAAGCAAGAGCCACATTCCACATTGGCGAATTAGGATCCGCCGTTAAATGGGCAGAGAGAGATCCAGAATAACAACAAGATAAATAAAGCAGATTCATACTCTTTCGCTCAAGTTCATTGGGTTTGTAAAGAGTTCCATATTCCCCTTCATAAGAAAAAGTTGCCGCTCCAATTTCCATCATATCACCCTCAATAACACCATGCGAGGATATTATAACCTCATCGATTCTAAATTTTTTCTTTTCACCAGTTTCGTTATATCCCATTTTATCCCATAATGGTTTAAAATCCGAATTGTTATACACTCTGTAACAGAACACTAATCTACCATTTTTCTCGTATGTTTTTTTACGGAATAGCACTTCTTCTTCGAGATCATTAAAAGCAGATTCAGGACCATAAAGAATATAGCTCGCATATGGATTACATTTGGAAGGTGTTTCATCCATCCCATCTAAAGCATCATCTCCATCTGTGTCTGGATTTGAAGGATCTGTAGGCACACCGAAAACTGTCCATTCTCCTTTGCCGTACACTGTAAAAATGTTAATTAAACAAGATAGTGGAGAATTTGAATAAAGCTCTTTTCCATTAAGGAACACTTGACTGTCTTCGTCTACAGAAATTCTATAGAACGTCCCCATCTCATCCGAATCAATAAGTTTGTCATTATCGGTATCAACTTTCATTGGATTAGCATAATAGAATCTCCCATTTGCACCAAGCATGCCTTGTTTTTCATAAATATCCCAAAGCCCGTCTCCAAACTTTCCGTCATCGCGAGGATCAAGATCTAATCCCTGCCGCAAGCCATACAGATTTACATATTCTTCATATACTTCATCTGCTGTCTTTCCTCCACAATCGATTACACCCCCACCTGCAACATGATTCAACCATTTAAGAGATGGGGTATTGGAATTGCCGCTAGAAAGCGTAAAAATATACGCTGTCATCTCCTGTCGAGTTCGATGATAAGTACTGTAGAACTGGCACTCTATATCAGCAGAATTATGGAAAGCTATAACAATCAATTCATTATCCGGATTATGATTATTTGTGCTATAGGCAATATTGAATATTTCCAGTCCACTCAATTCTGTACCAATCAAATCCATCGGTCCATAATTGTATCCGACCCAGGTTTCATCTTCGTTCCATGGCCAGTTAATTACTTGAGACTTTAGCAGATCTTTGTCGTCAGTATAATCATAGGTGTATATTCCACCTGTGTTGTATCCACGTATAACCATGCGATCACCATCTTGCATATTATCAATGATTCTGGTAGCAATAGCATTCATTTCGCGAATATCAGATTCTGTCATAGAGTCGACATATGGTATTTCCAACACATAGTCAATTCCTTTATATCCTTCATGGGACGGTCTCATCTCACCTGAATACTTAAGACTAGACCACCAATAGTACCAAATAGCTTTATCCATGACCATATATGTGCTGAAGTGTGTAGTCGCACAAGAAACAGTATGATTAATTGTATCCACAGTTGCATCACAATCAACATAAAGCCCCGTATCCTCGTCAAAATAGAAAATTCCTAATGATTGAGGATTAGTTACATAATTGTCTTCAATTGGTAAAGCATCGGGGATATTGGGTTTTGTTGAAGAAAGACGGTTTTCATCATAATGGAATGAAATCAGCGCCTGTTCAAAATCTCCGTCATACTCAATATTGACAGGAGAACCAATAAGTCCCACGATTTCTCTTGAATAAGCATCCGTATCATAGACATCTTCGATTATCATCGCCGAATCCAAGCAACCAGTTCCTTCGACGGATACTTCAACCCTATTGACAGCTGGATGCTCTGAATTGGATATTTCTTCTTTTCTTGTTTGAAAAAAACGCTCTTGTCCGTCTGGAATTCCATCTCCATCACTGTCAGAATTCGTAGGATCCAGATTCAATTTAACTTCATCTCCATCTTCTATTCCGTCTCCATCGCTATCAGGGTTTACGGGATTTGACTGATAGACGCTGATCTCATCTCCATCTGAAACACCATCAACATCAGAGTCATTTGTCCAAGTGTAGGTGCCATAATATATCTCCTGCAGAATTGTCAATCCGTCGTTATCATTGTCTTCTTGGCTATCAGAAATTCCATCGTCATCGCTGTCCTGAGATAGAGGATCTAATCCTAGAATGATTTCAATTGCATCTTCGATTCCATCATTGTCAGAATCTTTAGAATAAATATCTGAACCTATCATCTGCTCGTAATAATCTGGTATGCCATCCTCATCTGAATCAATCTGTATATCGGGAGTTGGCACAGGCGTTGAAGTCACTGTAACGCTTGGTTTTGGCGTTTCAACTGGTGTAGTTGAAGGAGTTGGAGAGATAATCTGACTTTCTTTTGCATCATGAATGAAATCCATGAAGTCTGCTTTACCGCTATTATCAGCGTCATCAGCAAGGCCAAATGCACAACTTACTGAATGCATTAAAATATCACTCGTCTCAAAGCCGACATCGTTATTCTGCAATCCTCCAACGACTGTCAAAGTTAGTGTTGAAGTTGGCCCGATGTTTTGATTTGTTCCATCATTTGCAATTGTAATGGTTTCTTCAGAAACACTTAGTTCGGCACCTGATACTGTATTAATACTTCTATTAGCAGAAAAAGAAATGCTCCAATCCTCTATCGGATCAGAGGATAAATTAGACAAAACAAGTGCACCATTATATCCTGTCCCCCAACTAGAGTATTCATGATATGATAGCGAATACTTGCTTTGATCTACCTCGCATACTTTTGTGTTTAGCAAATAAAAAGACGGAAGCTTGCTAATAGCTTGTCCATTCAGCGAAGATACTGTCATTCCAAAGCTTATTGTACTTCCCGGAAGAATATCTTGATTCCAACCAGCATTTTTCAGCGTGTACATACCTGTGTTATCTCGATCATATTCTATAGCTCCCCAGATTCCCACAATAGCGGATCCAAGATCAGCAGTGAAGTACCAGTTGTGGATGGTATCGGTACCTGTATTGGTAATAGTAAACTCCAGATTAGCATATGTATCCCAGGCAGATACTATACTTGCGTCAACATTGAACTCAAGTCCATCGGTCACCGAAAAACAATCTACAGTTTCGTATTCAGCATAAAGCCATTTAGGCGAGATAAACCCAATCAAAGAAAACGATAACAAAACACAAAGACACCTTAACCAGCGATTCCCCAACATAACAAATCCTCCGTTAGGCCACGATGATAATGCTATTTACTATGATGTCTTGGCCCCAATGCATGCCAATCTTTTCGCTTTTTAGCTTATCATGTCTCACTGATCAAGTAAACATGTATCGCCGTGAAGAAGCACTGCGCCGATGATGAAAAGGGCATAAAAAGAAAAAAACGACAGGATCAGATCGATGTCGATCTTCGGCGGTGCAATTCCGAATTCTCGCACATCGCCTGATCCTGACGCTTTTCACTTGTGAGGTTTAGGATCTCCCAATAAGGAGGAGATCAATATACTTTTCGAAGATCACTCTTCGTAAAGTGCTGTGGAAAGATATCTGTCACCGGAGTCCGGGAGCAGAACGACGATGTTCTTACCGGCATTTTCCGGACGCTTCGCAAGCTCGAGAGCTGCGAAAGCGGCGGCACCGGAAGATATACCTACGAGTACACCTTCCTGTCTTCCGATCTTTCTTCCGATATCGAATGCATCTTCATTGCTGACCGGGAATACTTCGTCATAGATGCTCGTGTCGAGTGTCTCCGGAACGAAGCCTGCGCCGATGCCCTGGATCTTATGGGAACCGGAACGGCCCTCAGAGAGTACCGGGGAATCCTTCGGCTCAACAGCGACGATCTTCACGCCCGGGTTCTTTTCCTTGAGAAAAGCTCCTGTACCTGTGATCGTTCCGCCTGTACCGACACCTGCCACGAAAATATCTACTTTTCCGTCGAGGTCTTCCCAGATCTCCGGACCTGTGGTTGCCTTATGGATCGCCGGGTTTGCCGGGTTGGTGAACTGGGACGGGATCAGGCTGTCTTTGATTTCCTGATGCAGTTCTTCTGCTTTGGCGATCGCACCCTTCATGCCCTTTGCGCCTTCAGAAAGAACGAGCTCGGCACCGTAAGCTTTCATGAGCTTTCTTCTTTCGACGGACATCGTGTCCGGCATTACGATGATGGATCTATAGCCGCGGGCGGTAGCCACTGCTGCCAGTCCGATACCCGTGTTGCCGGAAGTCGGTTCGATGATCGTTGTGGTCGGCTTCAGGATACCCTTTGCCTCCGCGTCATCAAGCATTGCCTTAGCGATACGATCCTTAACGGATCCGCCCGGATTGAAGTATTCGAGTTTTGCGAAGACCTTTGCTACAGCGCCGGTGGACTTTTCCAGATGTGTCAGTTCCAGGATCGGTGTTTTTCCGATCAGCTGATCTGCAGATGTGTAAATGTTAGCCATAATTATGATCCTTCCTTCGTTTTTTCTTGCCCGGAGCATATGCACCGGGACTTTCATCTCACTTATTTATATTTATGATTTTACTCTTATACCTTGGCAAAAGCACTCTCAAGATCCGCGATGATATCGTCGATGTGCTCTGTACCGATGGACAGACGGATCGTGGTCGGCTTGATGCCTGCATTCAGAAGTTCTTCCTCGGAAAGCTGGGAGTGTGTCGTGGAAGCAGGGTGGATAACCAGAGACTTGACGTCAGCAACGTTAGCCAGGAGCGAGAACAGTTCGAGATCCTCAGTGAACTTTCTTGCCTGATCAGCTGTTCCCTTCAGTTCGAAAGTGAAGATAGAACCGGCACCGTTCGGGAAGTAGCGGTCGTAAAGTGCTTTTTGCGAAGGATCGATCGCCGGATGGTTGACCTTTTCTACCTTCGGATGATTCTTCAGGAAGTCAACGACCTTCAGAGCATTCTCTACATGACGCTCAACACGGAGAGACAGTGTCTCAAGGCCCTGCAGGAGCAGGAAGGAGTTGAACGGAGAGATCGCTGCGCCCTCGTCTCTGAGGAGTGTTGTTCTTGCCTTGATGATGTAAGCGATGTTACCTACAGCCTGTGTAAATACCACGCCGTGGTAGGACGGGTTCGGCTTAGAAAGACCCGGGAACTTATCGTTCTGTGCCCAGTCGAACTTACCGCCGTCGATGATGAGACCGCCCATTGTGGTACCGTGACCGCCGATAAACTTCGTAGCAGAGTGTACGACGATGTCGGCACCGTGCTCGATCGGACGGAGGTTATAAGGTGTTGCGAATGTGTTATCTACGATAAGCGGAACACCGTTCTCGTGAGCGATCTTCGAAACTGCTTCGATATCAAGGACATCGGAGTTCGGGTTGCCGAGTGTCTCAGCAAAGAACAGCTTGGTGTTCGGCTGAACTGCTTTTCTAAAGTTTTCCGGATCTGCCGGATCAACGAATGTTGTCTTGATGCCCTGATCTTCGAGTGTGTGCTCGAGAAGGTTATAGGAACCGCCGTAGATGTTCTTGGAAGCAACAACGTGGTCACCTGCTACAGCGATGTTTGTAATTGCATATGTGATAGCTGCGGCACCGGATGCAACTGCAAGAGCGGCCACACCACCTTCGAGTGCTGCGATCCTCTGCTCGAGAACATCGGATGTCGGATTCATGAGTCTTGTGTAGATGTTACCGCCTTCAGCAAGACCGAAGCGGTTGGCAGCCTGTGCTGCATCTTTAAATACGTAAGAAGTGGTGGCATAGATCGGGACCGCACGTGCGTCGGTTGCGGAATCCGGATTTTCCTGGCCTACATGGATCTGTAAAGTTTCAAATTTATAGTTGCTCATAGTTTTATTATCCTTTCGAAATCAAATGTGTTGTGTGCTGAAGCGTATGCATCACGTGGCGCGACATATGTAGACTTAAGGAGAATACGTCACGCGTGCTGCGCTATGCATTTCTATGCTTTTCTTGTTGGGATGCGTGAGATCACGCAATGTGGGAAAATGCCATCTTATCTGGTCCGTTGATGGCCGAACTTTCACACCGATATCAAATCGGAGCGGGACCGGTCAACAACATCGACACATTCGTCCGAAACGATAATTCTTTCTATTCAGTTGGATAAGAAGCTCTCTCATGGTTGCTCATCCTTTGCGTTTCGTTTCGCCTAGTGACTAACTAGGTTGTTTGAATGATATACCACTTCACCTACCATGTCAATAGGTTTTTGAAAACTTTTTTATTGCCCTCAGCCCAGCGCCACATCCAGCGCCATCATGACCGTGAATCCGAATGAAAACATCAGAACACCGATATTGGAATGCTCACCGGAAGACATTTCAGGGATCAGTTCCTCGACTACGACATACAGCATGGCACCAGCGGCAAAGGAAAGAAGATACGGCATCGCAGGAACGAGGACACCCGCGGCAAGGATCGTCAGCAGCCCTCCGATCGGTTCGACCGCACCGGATCCGACACCCAGGGCAAACGCTTTACTTTTACTTTTCCCCTGTGCATGAAGCGGCATGGAGATGATCGCACCTTCCGGGAAATTCTGGATCGCGATACCGATAGAAAGTGCCAGCGCTCCACCGAGCGTCATCGCGCTGTTTTTCGAAAGAAATCCGGCATAGACCACACCGACCGCCATACCTTCCGGGATATTGTGAAGAGTTACTGCAAGTACCATCATCGTGGTCTTGGCAAGCTTAGTCTTCGGGCCCTCAGCCTTATCCGTATCCATATGAAGGTGCGGGATGATATGATCCAAAAGCAAAAGGAAAAGAATACCTGCCCAGAACCCGACCGCCGCCGGAAGGAAAGCCAGTCTTCCTTTATCCGAGGACTGATCCATCGCGGGGATCAGAAGGCTCCAGATCGAAGCCGCCACCATGACGCCTGCGGCAAATCCCGTAAGCGCACGCTGGACCTGCATGCTCAGTTCTTTTTTCATAAAAAACACACATGCGGCACCCAGCGCCGTTCCTAAAAACGGGATCATCAACCCGATAAATACATCCATATAAAATCCTTTCTAATTCCGCTTCCCGGAAGGTTCAGAGTTTCTGGTTAAAGCCGGTCTTATCGTCACTTCTATAACCTGCTTTCCGATAAAAGTTCAAAGTGGATTCTTTTTTCGAGCCGGTCATCAGCATGATCTTATAGCAGTTCTTGGAAATAGCGATCTCTTTTGCTTTCGCAAGACATTCGCCGGCATATCCTTTGCAGCGGTAGTCCTCATGGGTCACGACATATTCCACAAGAGCGAACGGGCGCACATTATGCGTAAGATTATAAATGATGTAACAGCAGCAGGAAGAAACGATCTTCCCGTCGATCTCACATACGATCACGTGATAATCTTCATCGCCTATGATCTTATCCCATACTTCGTAAAGATGATCATCATGTTCCGGAATACCGTCCTCGTGCAGATACAGATACAATTCCAGCATCTGATCCAGATCTTCTTTTCTCGCTTCTCTGATCATTTGACCACCTCGTTTTTCTTTCATTATACTCGTTTTTCCGTCACTTAAATATCAGAAGCATGATGACCGCAAATCCGATCACGAAAGGAATGGCGCCGCTGTCGTTATCTTTTTTGCTGATCATGACCGGAGTCTCTTCGATCACGGTATAGATCAGCGCGCCGCCTGCAAGTCCCATGATATAAGGGAGAAACGAGGGGAACAGTGTTACGATGACCAGCACAAACACGGCGAGCAGCGGGATAGACATGCCGGAAACCACTCCCATGAAGAAAGCTTTTCCTTTTCCGGTTCCCTGCTCCATGATCGGAAGCGAGACAAACAGCGCCTCCGGGAAGTTCTGGACCGCTATGGCAATGGCCAGAATGAGAGGTGTGGACTCAGGGATCCATTCCGTCTGCATAAAATGCGCCGCGAAGATCGCGCCCAGAGCAATGCCTTCCGGCACATGGTGGATCAGTTCCGCCAGCATCATCCTCGTCTCGGACCGAAGGCTGCTTTTCGGACCCTCCGTAATGTTGACATATGCATGGGTATGCGGAACAAAAACATCCAGGAGAAACTGTACCGCCACGCCGGCACAAAAGCAGAGAAACATCGGCTGGATCCCGAGGATCGTCATGCCGTCAAAGCCTTTGACAGAAGGCTCGAGCATTCCCCACACCGCAGTGGAGAACATGATACCTGAGCAGGTACCGGCCAAAGCGATGCGGATCTTGTCGGATAGCTTCCATTTCTTCGCATATACAAAAGCCGCGCCAAGGACGGTTCCCAGAAGCGGGATAAGCATACCGAAAATGGTATCTGAATCCTTCATGGCACCCGACGTATCCAGCGCCTCGATAAGAGTTTTCAGGCCGATGAAAATAAGGATCGTTCCGCCGGCCACCTCGGCACCGGATTTATATCGTGTTCCGAAAACATTTCCGATCTTTACGCCCAGTACGGAAATAAAGAAAGTGACCACTGCGATCACAGATACGGCAAACAGCACATTTACAAGGTTTCCCGCATTCAGGACCGAAACAGGAACGGCCACGAAGGTAATACCGACCGCAAGCGCGTCGATGCTGGTGGCTACAGCCATCATGAACATGGTCTTAATATCGAATCCTTCCTTTTCCTCTTCTTCTTCGGAAAAGGCTTCGCGGATCATATTGAATCCGATCAGGAACAGCAGAATAAATGCGACCCAGGGAGCGACGATACTGATCCACTTTTCAAAACGAGAACCGATCAAATACCCGATAAAAGGCATGATCCCCTGAAAAGCACCGAACCAGATACCGCACAGAAGGCACTCTCTGGCCGTCAGTTTTTTCACCGAAAGGCCTTTACAGATCGATACGGCAAAAGCATCCATTGCCAGACCGACCGCCAAAAGCAGCAATTCAAATAAGCCCATATATTACTCCCCATCAAAAAACCCAAGTACAGTTTTCACTATACCTGGGTAATCTACGAAAATAAACAGACCTCACGTATAGTTCATCTATACATGAGTCTCGCAATTTAATGCAAGCCAGGCCTATCGACCAGTATGTTGACTTGCCACGATGATCGCTTGCTACTCCCCCATGGAATGCACTCATTAACTTAACATGATTGATTTTCTTAGTCAATACCAAATGCCATGAGGGGATCCGGACACGGCACTTCATACGGTCTTATCCGGTCACACGGCCGTTCTTAATGTGGATCACCTCATCACAGCACAGTGCCAAAAGCTCCGGATCATGCGTGCTTACCAGGATCGTACTTCCCGTTTTTGCCAGATTTTGAAGCATATCGCCGACCTGCTTCATATGGGCATAATCCAGGCCGGATGTCGGCTCATCGAACAAAAGGATCTTTGCGCCGGCCGCAATCGCGGAGGCAATGGCGACCCTCTGTTTTTGTCCTCCGGACAAGGCCATCGGGTGTTTCTCCTTAAAAGGAAGAAGTCCCAGCCGGTCAAGGATCTCATCACAGCGCTTCTCATCTTCTTTTTCCATAGACAGCATCACTTCCGCTTTTACGCTGTCGGTGAAAAGCTGGTGATTGACATCCTGCATGACCATGTAGGTCAGTTTCAGACAATCCTTTCCGGAATAGGTCTTTCCGTCGATCGTGATTTTCCCGGGACAGCGCTTTTCGAGTCCACAGACACATCGCAAGAATGTAGATTTCCCGGTTCCGTTTCTGCCGATGACTCCGATCACTTTTCCTGATGAAAGTGCAAGCTCCGGGATGCATAACTGAAGTCCGTCGCACTCACCTATGCCGCCTTCACGCATACATTTACGGAGATGCCGTCCGCTGTGCCTTTTATCATAAGAAAAACAGAACTCCGAAAGGATAATATCGTTTTCCGAGGAGAGGCTGTTTCTCTGTTTCACATCAGAGGGCTGACCGCTGATCTTGGCCGATTTTCCTGATGTGATCTTTCCTTTTTCATCGGTAAAAGCACTGATATACTTTTCTTCGATCGTTACCGGCCGAAGCTTCAGTTCTGCCACTTCCGCTTCCGAAAGATTCTGGAATTCTTCACCGCTCCATTCCTTTTCCACTGCTCCGTCCGAAAGATACAGGACCCGGTCGATCAGGTCTTTCACATACCACAGCCTGTGTTCAGAGATGATGATCGTCTTTCCTTCTTCCTTCCACCTTCTGACCGAATCCCGAAGATCGGAGATCGCATTCCAGTCCAGATTCGAAGACGGCTCATCCAGGAGGATGATCTCCGGAAGAAGCGCGGACACCGAGGCACAGGCGATCTTCTGCTTCTCTCCTCCGGAAAGTTCAAAGAGCGAGCGGTTCAGTAGTGTCTCGATCTTCATCTCGGAAACGACCATATCTTTTCTCTCTGAAATATCCTTCGGGGCAAGTCCTATATTCTCCGGTCCGAAAACGATCTCTCCATCCGTATCCACAGAGAAGAACTGTGATCTCGGGTTTTGAAAGACCGTCCCCACAATTCCGGCCAGTTCATATAGTTCCGTCTCGCGGATATTGTGTTCCGCCACGGTCACATTCCCTTCCAGATCTCCGGAATAATAGTGTGGGATCAGTCCGTTAATGAGACGGAGGATCGTCGTCTTTCCGCATCCGGATGCTCCGCACAGAAGTACCGTCTCTCCTTTTTTAAAAGAGAGAGAAACATCGCAAAGGAGCCCTTCGGCACTTCCTTTATATTTGAATGAAACATGATTGATCTCAATGATTGCTTGTTGATTACACATACGATTGTTCCGCCCGATGGCAGCTGTCCTTATCTTCATTTACAAATGCGGACAATTATCCGAAATACTTGTTATAGACGAATACTCCCAGGGCTGCGGTAAAAAGAACCATCAGCAGGATATCCCAAAGCCGGAGTTTCAGTTCCACTACACTTGTTCTTTTTACATTCCCCCCCAGGCCGCGGGTAATGGCGGCTGCCGAAAGTTCATCTCCGATATTCACACACGAGAATAGAAGAGGGATCATACGGTATTCCACCATCTTCAGGGCATTGCCGCCCCCAAAAGAGATCCCCCTCATTTTCATGGCATCTTGGATCGATCCGTATTCTTCTTTGATCGTTGGGAAGAAACGCATCACAACGGCAAGCGAGATGGCGATCCCGTCAGGCATATGCATCTTCTGCATGGCAGACATAAATTCATCGATCTTTGTCGTTCTCACGCAATACCAGGCAGTAATGATCGCTGGCGCAAACTGCACCACGATCCCGCAATATCCGATCAGCACTGCGGCAAGAATCCCCTGCATTTCTTTTTTCAGAACAAAGAACGTCAGCACAAGAGCTATACCATAGAAAATCAGGAAACGCACAGCGCTTTTATACCGTTTTTCCGAAATAAGAAGTATGATCGGAAATAGCGTGATGAGTAGACGAACGCCCCATAAAAGTGAAGTTGCAGCAGGCATCAGGACCACCATCGACACCATAAGGACCATATACAGTTTCGTGCGAGGATCCAGCTTCATCCGCATCAGACGATGCCTGCCTTCTCGAAGTGCTTCTTTACGGCTTTCTTTCCGACTACAGCGCCGATACAGCCAAATACGAAGCAAAGGATAAGAAGCACGGCGATCGTCTTTCCGTTGATCGCGCCGAAGAGATTGTCACAGTATTCCGTGGAATATCCTTCATCGATCAGATCCTGACGATAAGAATCGGCAGTCACGATGACCGGGAAATAGTTCGCACAGATCCACAGGCTGAAAACCCCGTTGCTCAGGATCGTTTTCTTGAAGCTCTTATATTTTCCGGACTTGGCGATCAGATCCGCGATCACACCTGCAGCAACGATCAGGGGTGCACCCAGATAGCCCATGCCGAGAACGAACATGATGATCGCGATAAGTACCGACATGATCGTGATCATGCCGAACTTTTCGACCTTCGTGTAGAAGAGCATCATCGGGATCGCGCCCACCAGCGGGATCATGACTACATAAGATGCCACAATGTACGGATGGATATATCCGAGCATTCCACACAGAAACTCCACAACGATCAAAATTGCCGTAAAAATACCGACCGTGATAAAATCTTTTGCCTTTAATTTACTACTGTTCATATTAACCCTCTCTGCCTTTTAGTTATCATTTGCTAACCTTCGATAACAGTTTGGTTAGCTTTTGCTAACCAATAATATAGTATTTCAGAGAAGAAATCCAGTAGTTAGTGAACATTTTCATTGAATTGTTCAGCAATTCGTCAAATTGCACGAAAACTCATGTGCCGGATTGAAGTGCAACCATTCTCGCATACGTCCCGTTTTTCGAAAGCAGTTCCTCATGACTTCCTCGCTCAATGATTTTCCCATCAGAAACGACCAGGATCTGATCTGCATCTTTGATCGTTTTCAGCCGGTGTGCAATGACCAGAAGAGTCTTATTTCGGCAAAGCTCCGATATCGCTTCCTGGATCGCACGCTCATTATCGGCATCCACACTGGCGGTTGCCTCATCAAGAATGACGATCGGTGCATCTTTTAAGATACATCTGGCAATGGAGATTCGCTGCTTTTCCCCTCCGGAGAGAGATGCTCCTCCCTCGCCGATCACGGTATCAAAACCATCCGGAAGTGCCATGATAAAGTCATAGCAGCGTGCTTTTCGGGCAGCTTCGTAAACTTCCTCTTTCGAAGCATCCGGGCGTGCCATCGCGATATTGTTATAGATCGTATCCTGGAAAAGATATACTCTCTGGAACACCATACTGATATGATCCATCAGATCTCCCATCGGAACATTACGGATATCTTTTCCGTTTACCAGGATCTTTCCATCCCCGATATCCCAGAACCGTGCAAGAAGCGAAGCGATCGTTGATTTACCGCCGCCGGAAGGTCCGACCAGAGCGCACATTTCTCCACTATTTACTTTAAAAGACACATGCTTCAGCACGTCTTTTTCTGTATATCCGAAGGTGACATCATCATATTCGATCGCCGCCACACTTCCGCTCAGTGAGGATTCGTCAGGGAGTTTTTCTTTTCCGTTATCTGCCATTTCTTCTTCCGCGAACAGGGCTTCGATACGGTCGAGACTTGCCGAGGTCACAGTAAGTCTTGCCATTTGGGAATAGTAACTTTTGACCGCATTAAAAAGGTCGAAGAGGAACAGCGCCATACCGACCATATACACATTTGAGATCAATTCCATATGGAAAAGATAGGCGCAAAGCAAAAGCACAAGGGCGGTACCGATTCCATAGGTCAGGTGCAGAGCTCTTGACCAGGGTGTATAGTCTACTTCAAACGCGATGCTTTCCTGACAGTTCTTCTCAAACTCGTCAGTCAGTTTCTTTGAGTTTTCGCCCAAAAGATTGTAGCTCTTAATGATTCCGATCCCTTCTGCAAAATCCAGGACTTCGTTTGTCAGAGATTCACTGTATTCCTGCTTTTTGTGCGAATGATCCATGGTATAGCGGAGCATCAGGTTTCCGACCACAAAGAATACGAGCAATATAAACAGAGACAGAAGGCCCAGCCGGAAATCCATAAAGAACATCATGAGGATCATCAGTGCCTGTGAGATGATGAAAGACACAAGTTCAGAAAGCACGCCCATGCAGTTTTCTTCTATAAATACCATATCGGTGGAAAGGATCGAACTGATTCTCCCGATATTTCCTTCTGTAAAATATCCCATGGGAAGTTTTCTCAGATGGTCACCCAGACGGATACGCATATCCGCGAATACTTTATAACCTGCCGCAGACTGAAGTATATTCGTCAGATGTTCGAAAACCGCCTGAAGGATCACACTTGCTACAAGAACGATACCGAAAATCAGGCATGTCTTCTTATCCATGGTTCCTTCCATAAAAAACTTGATCATCAGAAAACTCAGCATCAGTGGCATTTTCATCAGGCATCCCTTGAAAAAGGAAGTTATATAGGATGCACGGATCGGTTTCTTATATTTTCCCGTCATACGGATCAGTCGATGCATGATCTTAATCATACGTTCTTTTCCTCCTTGATTCTCCATGTGCTGGCACTTACCGATGCGTCCCACAGTTTCTTATACTCGGGACATGAGATAAGAAGTGCTTCATGTCTGTCGGAAGCGATACACTCGCCATCTTTCATCACGCAGATCATATCCGCATTCTTGATCGTAGACAGGCGGTGCGCGATGACCAGTACCGTCTTGTCCTTCATGATCTCATCGATGGCCCGGTTCATCTTTTCTTCATTTTCCGGATCCATAAATGCCGTCGCTTCATCAAGTACGATGATCGGTGCATTTTTCAGGATCGCTCTTGCCAGTGAAATACGCTGGCGCTCGCCGCCGGATAATTGCTTTCCGCTATCTCCGGCCAAAGTCTCGATACCATTCGGAAGTCTTTCCAGAAATTCATCACATTGCGCCCTTGATGCAGCTTCGAGTACTTCCTCCCTGCTCGCATCCGGCTTTCCGATACGGATATTCTCATAAAGGGACGTATTGAAAAGGAACTGTTCCTGAGATACAAAGGCGACCTGGTCATTTAATGCCCGAAGCGACATATCCGTAATATCCTGCCCTCCGATCGAAATATGGCCGGAAGAAAGATCATAGTAGTGGACCAGAAGCTTAGCCAGCGTGGATTTTCCGGATCCGGATTCTCCAACCAGCGCGGTGGTCGTCCCCTGTTTTAACGACAGGGATACGCCGTGAAGCACTTCCTTTTCATCATAGCCGAAGTGAATATCTTCAAAAACAACATCCGAGCTGTTCCCGGAAAACCCGGAAGTTCCTTCCTGAAGAGGTGGAAATTCCATCATCTTCTCCAGCGCATCGATCTTATAGTTCAGCTGAGGGAACTTTCCCGCGAAGTTCAGTGCTTTTAGCACGGAAGGACCAACCGCAAACGACATGCAGAGGACCAGTACCAGTTTATCCAGTGCGATCACTTCATGGATCACCATGAGTGAGCCGAAGGGCAGGATCAGGAGCGCCAGACAGGGAAGTACACTGGCATATACTGCCATCCACGGCCAGCAGACCTTATACCAGGCAAGCGTGAAGTCCCTGTAGCTTCTGACTACTTCTCCGAACCGTTTATAAGAATCGCCGTCTTTATTGAAGACTTTCACAACTTCCATACCATTGACGTATTCGATGATCGTGTTGTTCATTTTCGTTGCCGAAGCATAATAGTCGTTCATCATCGTCATGCCGGCCTTCATCATCATTCCCATGGCAAGCATTCCGACGAAAAGCGGGACCAGCGACAAAAGGCCCAGTCTCCAGTCAGCAACAAACATTAAAACAAGTATCAGGACCGGAATCGCTATATTGGCGATTCCTTCCGGGATCGCATGAGCCAGCAGAAGTTCGACCTGATCGATATCATCTGCAAACACTTTCTTGATCCGTCCGGTTCCCATATCCTGGATATGGCCGAGAGGCTGTTTTTCCAGTTTACCCTGAAGAGATACACGTAGATTTTTCAGCGTGTGATAGGCACTGTAATGTGAAAATGACAGACCCTGAGTATATAAGACCGCAAAGAGGATCTTACAGACAGTAACTGCAGCGACCCGGTAAATGATATAGGAGGTACTGACGGATTCTCCGCGGATCAGCGGAGAAATGATCTGATACATAAAGAAATACGGAAGCACATTCGCAATGATGCCCAGGCTCATACAGATCACGGCCAAGATCGTGTACTTCTTATATTTCCCGATATAGGGAGCAACTTTCTTAAACATAAGCACGTCCTTTCCAAAAAGAAAATCCACATGGTTAGCGTTCGCTAACTATGTGGATTATACTCATTTCACTTTTCGATTCCACCATTTACAAATCGTTTTCTAACACTTTTCGCTCACGGTAATCTTTAGGACTTATTCCGAACCGTTCCTTGAAAGACTTGGAAAAATAACTCATATTGGAATACCCGGAGCGCGACGCTGCCTCGGAAACGTTTATCTTTTCACGCACGAGAAGCGCAGCCGCGTATTCCAGACGCATTTCCTGAACGTAGGCATGCAATGAGGTATCGTACATCTGCCGGAACAGACGGTTGAGTTTCGAAAGACTCATCGCAAGTTTCACCGCCACAGAAGGGGCATCATAATCCTCATACGGAACCAGCTGGATCTTCTCCCGAAGATGCTCGATGGAAAGGCGGTCCTGCGGATCGATATTCTGTTCCTTTTTCTGTATGTCCTTGTCTTCCCCGTTGGCGATCTTCATGAGTATCTGGGCGGTAAGCTCGATCATCTTGGTTTCCAGATAGACATCCTTATATTCCGCATAACGGTCAGCGCTGTCGATTTCAGAAAGGATCCTGAACATTTCCGGAGTGATCCTCGTCTTCTCCACGCGGGCAAATACCATCTGCTCTATCCGTAAAGCCTCCTTCTCCGAAAAGAGCATATGCAGAAGCCCGGAAAACCGTTCCGTTTTCATCTGCAGGCTTCGGAACCGGTAATGCCGTCCGCTGGGATAGAACATAGAAGTACCGATGTTATCATTTCTGTAGATACACACTTCTCCCCGCTTCATGACCACCTTCTGGAAACGCGGCGAGGCGGGATCCTCTCCCACCTGCCACTCGATATCCTGATTTAGGTTGAAAATGATCTGCACTTCATCCAGTCCCGCATTATCACATTTCTTTGCAGCCGTATCCTGTGAAAAGGACAGATCCCAACTGTAGTACAGGACATCATTTCTGGATTTTTCTTTCCGGATCTTGGCCGTACCGATCTCTTCGGGGAAACCTTTTGTTCCATCCATGTACTGATACAGATCATCTGTGCTGATCAATTTTTTTCTTTCTCTGCTCATCAATCCATCTTCCAATTCTGTGAAAGCATCTGCTGCTGTGTCATATGCCGATAAAGACTATCTTTTTCCATCAATTCTGAAGGAGAACCGTCTTCTGCAACGGCACCATCCTTCAGCACAACGATATGATCGGCATTTGCAATCGTTCTCATACGGTGGGCGATGATCATTACGGTCTTATTCCTGATCAGTCGGGAAAGCGCTTCCTGGATCACTGTCTCGTTTTCCGCATCGAGAGAAGCCGTTGCTTCGTCAAGAAGAATGATCGGCGCATCTTTCAGGAAAGCTCTCGCGATGGAAATACGCTGACGTTCACCTCCGGAAAGCTCGCTTCCGTTTTCTCCGATCCGGGTGTTGTACCCCTCCGGAAGAAGCGAAACGAAATCCTCGCAATTGGCCATTCTTGCAGCTTCGATAACTTCTTCATCCGTAGCTCCTGCCTTACCGATACGGATATTCTCCATCACGCTGTTGTTAAAAAGTGTCACGTCCTGGAACACGATAGAGTAATTCTGAAGGAGAGTCTCCGGATCGATCCCTGAGATATCGGTTCCTCCAAGAGTGATCCTTCCGGATGTCGGATCCCAGAATCTTGCAGCCAGACGCGAGATCGTTGTTTTCCCTCCGCCGGAAGGACCGATCAAGGCAGTTACTTCTCCCTGCTTTGCCGTGAAACTGACATCTTTGAGGACCGTCGTATCATCGGAATAATGGAATCCGACATGGTCAAATGTTATATCATATCCGGAATTGGTCATCTTATCCGACCCTGTCTGGATCTCATGGGAAAGCACTTCATCCAAACGCTCGCACTGGATTCCGGTTGCGATGATCGCCGCAAAGTTCTGAAGAGTGATCTGCATCGGATCATAAAGACGGGAAACGATCATCAGGAACATAAAGAAAGTCAGGATAGAGATCGTACCATCCGCAAAAAGAGCACCGCCAACGAGAGCTGTCGTTCCGATACCGATCTTGAGAATGATCGCAGCAGAGTTCACATACACTGCCATCTTTAACTCAGTAAAAAGAGCCATCTTTTCTACTCTTTTGATCTTCTTCTCCAGACCATCCATATATTTATCCTGTGCATTGTTTGCACGAAGGTCACGGATCGATTCAAGACATTCCTGGATGCCGTCCGTCATATCCATCTTTACGGCCGTGTTTTTTCTTACGGCTCTTTTCTCCGCTCCGGAACAGCTGATCACGATCAGGAAAGCAACCGGGATCACCCAGAAACTGGCAAGTGCCATACGCCAGTCGAAGAAAAGGAAAAGGCTGATACCGACAAAGCCGGTAGATATGATCGCGCCGATCAGTTCCGGGATCCAGTGGCTGGAAGCCGTCTCGATGGAAGCACAGTCTCCCATAATATTGGTAGTAAGATCGGCAATATTCTTCTTCCCGAAATAAGAAAGAGGAAGTTTTCTTAACTTCTCGGCAATCGCGGTCCGCCTTACCCCGCTCTCACGATATGTAGACAAGAAAGTAGCATTGTACTGAAGGTAGTTAGTAAATGCGATAAGCGCTAAAATGACTGCACTTGCGATCAGATAGACCCCGATCCTGTTCTTGGAAAGTTCATCATTAAGCAGATCCTTGATCAGCATGTAGAGCACACCGGACGGCATCATCAGGCAGAGATTGGTCATCATACAGAAAAGACAGGCTTTTACCAGATCTTTTGCACCTTGTTCAGAGAGTGCATATTTGTGCATGAGTTTCTTTATCATTTTCAAACACCTACCTTCCACTCGATCGATCGGCTGTATTCATCAAACATCCGCTTATAAAGGCCTTCCAGACTCATAAGTTCGTCATGGGTCCCCTGTTCGGCCAGCTGTCCGTCCGAAAGGACGAAGATCCGGTCGGCATCCGCCACCGTACTCAGACGGTGTGCGATCATGATCACTGTCTTATCTTTTGCCATTTCCGAGAATGCCGCCTGTACTTTCGTTTCATTATCCGGGTCCGCAAATGCCGTTGCCTCATCCAGGATCAGGATCGGCGCATCTTTCAGTACGGCTCTGGCGATCGTGATCCTCTGCTGCTCACCTCCTGAAAGATAAGTCCCTTTCTCGCCGATGATCGTATGGATCCCGTTCGGAAGTTTATTGATGATATCCATACACTGTGCTTTTTCCAGCGCAGCCAGCACCTCTTTCTCAGTAGCAGAAGGTCTTCCCATCCGGACATTTTCCAGGATCGAAGTCTTGATAAGGCGGCTATCCTGGAAAACAAAGGAGACCTGATTCATAAGTTCCGAAGAAGACATATCCTTGATATCCACTCCGCCGATCATGATCTTTCCTTCTGAAACATCGAAGAAGCGGACCAGAAGTTCTGCAAGAGTTGTTTTTCCCGATCCGGAAGGCCCGACCAGCGCCACATGTTCCCCGGAGCGGATCGACAGTGTCACATCAGAAACAGCCTCTCTGGTCGCATCCTTATAACGGTAGCTGACGTGTTCAAGCTTCACACTGCTGTCTTTGGGAGAAGATGCAGACTGGGTTTCCGGAAGCGGCTTTATCTCCAGGATCTGATCCACACGCTTAAGTGCATCGATCAAAGTCATCTCCGCCTCCCCTGAATATGCCACCTTTGTCAGTGCCACCGTGATCAGAGGCGTTACGATAATGTAGTACATGATATTCAGAATATCGGCGCTTGATGTTCCATTTCCCGTAATCAGGAATGCCGCGATAACAAGCGCCAGGAAGATCGCGTTGATGCATGTCATAAACTCGATCATCGGTTTACGCAGCATAAGCGTATAATCCGTGGACCATTTTCCGAACCCGTCGATAGAAGATTTAAATCGGGCAAAAGAATGGACCGTCTGTCCGAAGGTCTTTACGACCGGAACTCCGCGGACATATTCTGTCGCTTCACTGCTCATGACTTCAAGAGCATTCTGGTATTCTTTCATTTTCTCCTGCATGTTCTTTCCCATCATTCTCATCATGCAGCAGAATCCGATGATTGCCGGGATCGTGCAGATCAGGCCGATCTTCCAGTTAAAAGCAAGCACCAGGACGATCAATCCGACAGGAGTGATGGCCGCTACAGTCTTATCTGCAAGATTATGCGCGATATAGGTTTCCGTTGCCGCAGTGGAATCATTCACGATTCTTCGGATCTTGCCGGTACCGTCCTCATCAAAGACTCCGAGCGGCAGGGTGATGATCCGTCTCATCAGCGCACTTCTCATATTCGCCTGTACACGGAATGCCGCGATATGCGTACATAAGAGAGCCAGAATATAGACCAGCAGTGCGCCTACTGTCACACCTACTGCGATCCAGGCATGTCCTTTGATCAGATCCGGATCCTGTCCTTCCACCGCGATCTTAATGATCCTCCACAGTTCATAAAACGGAATCAGCGACATAACAGCGCTTACCGCCGCCAGGAATCTTCCCAGCAGGATCAGATTCTTATGCCCGCCGGCATAATTCCGTATGAGCTTCATGTGATCATACTTCTCTACTTTTGCCAAATTCAATCACTCCTTTTAATTGGTTAGCTATCGCTAACCGCTGATCGATAACTTATATATTAAAAAAGAGCCTTGCGGCTCTTTTCTAATTCATTCCCATGAGCTTCAGCCATCCCGGCATGAAGAATTCCTCCAGTGTATCCAGATATCTAAGAATCTTTTCATCGTCATCTTCATGGACGATCGGCTCGAAACATGCAGTCAGATATGCGGAAAGAAGCATATGTACCTCTCCTTCGCTCACATCACGCACCGCATACCCTTTTTCACGAAAAAATTCGAGAGCACGCATATATTCTTTCTGGTTCTCTTTAACAAAATCATGTACGAAACTCTCATATCTCGTACCCTTGGAGCCATTCAGGAGAAGCCGGAACTCTTCCTTTCTCGGAAGGATCACCGACTTGATCAGATCCATGATCGTTTCCCCGAAAAGTCCGCCGCCGTCTTTGTTTCTTACGGCCATCTCATACTTCTGGCGGATATGTCTTTCTGTCCAGTCACGGATCTCAGAAACCAGTGGAGAAACGATCGCATCAAACATCGCCGCCTTATCCTCATAGTGTCTGTATAGTCCGGCAGAGGTCATGCCTGCACGGGCGCCGATACTGCGGATCGAAGCCGCTTCATATCCCTTTTCAATGAATTCAGCCTTGATGGCCTGATTCACTTTTCCATGGCTTATAGACTTGTCTCTCGGCATGTAGCTCTGCTGTTCCTTCATAGTGATCGGCGTTAGCTATCATTGATAACTAACACCGATATCATGCATCAGAATACTTCAGATGTCAAGGGTTTTCTTATTTCTTTTTTCCCTGATTTGCTACAGCTTCCATCTTCGCTTTCAGCGCTTCCTGATCTCCGAGGTAATAGTGGCGGATCACATTGAAATCATCATCAAATTCATAGACCAGCGGAACCGCTGTCGGAATATTGACGCCGATGATATCTTCCGAAGACAGGTTATCGAAATACTTTACAAGAGCACGAAGAGAATTACCGTGAGCTGCAATAACTACACGCTTACCTGCTTTCATTTCCGGCTTGATCACTTCTTCAAAATACGGGATCACGCGCTCTATCGTTGTCTCGAGACTCTCATTTTTTGGAAGGAGCGAAGCATCGACATCACGGAACATAGCCTGCTTTGTCGCGGAACGCTCATCATTATCTTCCAGTTCCGGCGGTTTCACGTCAAAAGAACGTCTCCAGATCTTGACCTGCTCCTCACCGTACTTTTCTGCCGTCTCTGACTTATTCAGTCCCTGAAGGGCACCGTAGTGGCGTTCATTGAGTTTCCAGGATTTTACGACCGGAAGCCATGCGCGGTCCATCTCATCAAGCGCGATATTCAGTGTATGGATCGCACGCTTCAGATACGAAGTAAAGCAGATATCGAAGTCATATCCTTCAGCAAGAAGCACCTGACCTGCTGCTTTTGCCTCTTCTCTTCCTTTCTCGCTTAAGTCCACATCCGTCCATCCGGTAAACAGATTAAGCTTGTTCCACTCACTTTCTCCATGTCGGATCAAAACCAGTTTCATCATTTTTCAGATCTCCTTTTCGTTTAATAAATTTCTGTTCATTCCATTTCAGACAAGTCCGAAACGCTTCTTCTCATATGGCGCCGCCGAGACCGAGAGGACCTGATATCCCGTATCCTCGATCGCTCTTTCCAGCACATTCATTTCCGGCTGATTTTCCGCAACAAAAGAACTCTCCCCCTTCACATGGGAACTCTTTACTTTCTTTGCTCCCGGAACCACTCTCCGGATCACATCATTGATATGTGCCTCGCACATGCTGCAGGACATACCTTCTATCTTCATCGTGATCTGATACATACCTTACCTCCTTAGCGGCATCTTCTTATCATTTCGGACGACCTGCACGCATGTTCCTTCCGTTAGCATTAGCTAACCATCGCGCACATAACGGCGTTCACCGATAGTCAATATGCTCTGTTTCATGGAAATTCGCAGTTAGTATATGCTAACTTCAACCAAAAAGCAAGCGCACAATTGCATTTTTTTAAATCGCACTGAAAATCTTTTTTCCGAAGTATGTCAAGCCGGGGTATCTTCGCTCTTGTCGTGATGCAGGTTCCAGTACCAGCGGAAGACGGCCATCCCGATGATGACCACATATCCGCAGATACTTAAGGCTGCCGGGATCTCGTCGAAGAAAAAGATGCCCAAAAGCGCCGAGAACACCACCTGTGTATTGTCAAAAACACCGATCTTTCTGGCCGGGGCGAACTTATAAGCGGAAGTAATGGAAAACTGCGCGATCGCTGCGAAGATACCTGCAGCGATCAGGCACAGAAGCTGCCAGGCGGCCATCACTTTGAAGTCGAAGATCATGAAAGGAAGGGACAGAAGGCACGAAAAGAGTGAGAAACACAAAACAATGATCGATGTCCTCTCCTTTCTTCTTCCCAGAAGCCGCACGAAAGAATAGGCAATTCCGGCTCCGGCACCGCCCCAGATACCGGCAAGTGCCGGGATCATGGATACATCCGCAGAGGGCCTTGCTATGAGAAGCACACCCGAGAATGCCACAAGTGTCGTCAGAATGTCGATTTTTGTCGGTTTTTCCTTAAGGATCGGGATCGACGCCAGGATCGCAAAGAACGGAGAAAGCTTATTGAGCATATTCGCATCTGCCAGAGGAAGATGATCGATGGCGTAGAAATTGCAAAGAAGTCCTGTCGTTCCGAAAAGGCAGCGAAGGAACACATACTTCCCGTTTCCCTTCTTCATCTTAAACTTGTCTTCCGACCGAAGAAGCGTCACCGCCGCGATCACGGCGGCAAAAGCATTGCGGAAGAAGGCTTTCTCCATAGTCGGCACATCCCCGCTCAGCTTTACGAAAAAGGTCATCAGGGCAAACCCCAGCGCTGCCGCTAAGATACAGGCGATCCCCTTGGCATCCGAACTCTGAAGTTTTATCCCGTGGCCTTTTCCTTTCATCTTGTATATTCGCCCGCAAGAGCATACCCGTCAGAGGAAGCATCCTGCGAAGATCCGTCCTTTTCTTCTAAATTGCCAACATTGTATCTTTTTCTCAACGTGACGTAAATAACAAAAAGGCATGAATACAGTGCTTTTCTGAACGAAAAGCATGGACATCTCGGTTTCTCCGAAAAGGAAGGGCTTTACTCCGCATTATTCTTCAGACTCTCCACCATCTCCACCTTTTTCACCTTAGAGGACAAAAGGAACATAGAGATTACGTAGGATGCAAGGGTAATGCCCACGCAGATCATGATTGACTTCGGCGTAACATAGTTTTCGATAAAAGAGTTATACTTCGCCGTCTGCGATTCAAAGTTCAACCTGTTCAGGACCGTGCCCAGCCAGATCCCAAGAGCGATACCGATCGGCAGAAGCAGATGATATATATATGTCACGATCCGGTTGATCTCCCCGTCCCTATAGCCCAGCACCTTCAGCATCGAGATCACCGAAGTGCTCTCATTAAGAAGGATATTGACCATCAGGTATGTCGTGATGACCGAAATGATGACCGCGATCGCCGTGATCGGCATCAGAAGGTCCTTCATGCCCTGATTGATCGTCTTATCCAGCGCTTCCGAAAGAGAAGTCTTACTCACTTCTCTTAAGAGCTCCGAATCTCTATATGGCAGTTTTTCTTTGCTCATAACAAGTGTATAGGCATCTTCAGGCATAGAAAGGAGTTTATTGACAGTTGTCCTGGATGCGACCATCAGCGATTGGGAACCATTCACGAAGATGCCGTCGACGTGGACCGGATACTCTTTGAGATCCGCGATGTTCCTTATCGTAATGGTATCTCCGGCTTTTACGTGATACGCATAGGCACTCATCTCGGAGATATAGAACTTATCCACAAGAAGCGGCAGATCATTCCCATGCGTGTCTTGGACCCGGATCATCGAAGTATCGTCGATCCCCATCAGCGTGATCAGATCCGGGTTGTCCTTGACTTCAAAGGAGGCGGCCATCACCGGTGCGCCTTTATCCGGTATTCCTGTATTTACAGAGGAAAGGAAATATTCATATTCAAAGTCACCTGTCTCTTTCACGCTCGTATCGACATATCGCTGGATCGAGTCCACGCATGCGAAGGTAAATGCCACCAGCGTCCCGCCCAGTGCGATACCGGCGATGACCAGAAGTGTTCGGGGAAGATGGCCGAATACGGCGCGAAGCTTATATTTCGTCCGGAAGCTCATCTTTGCTTTACGAAGTCCCATCCTCTTCTTTTTATTCTTCGCAAGTCCCTTGATCATGTCGATCGCCGACCCGCGCATATTGATAAGCGCCGTAATAAAGACTGCGATCACATAGCATACCGTTGGGAGAATAAGCGCCACCAGAGAGGACTTCCAGGTTATATGTGTCACCTTATAGAAGACTTCCATCTTATCTTCGATCAGCATGTCCGAAAGTGGAGTAAGCGCAGGTATCGCCAGAAGGATACCAAGAAGCCCACCCAGGATCCCCGGAATCGCGCCAAGAACACTATAGTGCAGAGCGAGTTCATAGCGCTTATACCCGAGCGCATGAAGGACACCGATCATCTTTCTCTCGTTTCGGATCTTACGTCCAAGCACGACTGCGATCAGAAGGACCATGAACACCATCGTTGTCGGCAGGATGATCTGTACCGTATAGCTTAATTCATCGAACTGATCTTTCGGGCTCTGGATACGGGAGTTATTACCGACATCCACATAAGACAGCGTCCCGTACGCCTCGTTAAGTGCTTTTCGAAAAGCACTTACATCAGTACTTTCTTCGTATCTTACGGCATAGACAGTCGCCATATCTTCTTGCTCATATTGAGAAAAAGCACTGTCCTTCACCACGCCGATACCAAACCGGTCACTGTCGGAGAAGGTATCCGTGATGTTTTTCAGGCAGAAAAGATAGTCAGTACGGATGACTTCGCCACAGATGTTGTACGTCCTGCCGGAGAGAGTAATGCTATCGCCGATAGAAAGATCCTGCCGCTCCATGAAAAGCCCGTTGAGAAGAATATCCGTATCCGATTCAACATCTCTTCCCTCCTGGACACGATACAGATTGATCTCTGAAGATGGAGCAAAGATACGGACCTCCGCCTCTTTCTCCTCCATACGAAGATCAATATACGGCTGTTTTTCGATCGTGACGTGATGCTGCTCCTCTAAGGCTTTTTCATCGTCGAGCGGGCGAAGCGTCATAAACTCCGCATCTTCGAGCTGCGCTTCATCCAGAAGGTTCTGAAAGCTTTCCTGCTGCACGCCATACGAGGAATCAAAAGCTACATGCAGACAGGAAACCAGCGCGGTCAGGATCGTAATGCTTAAGAAAAATGACAGATTGCTCCGGAAATTCCGGATATATCGTTTATTCAGTACCATACTCCGTCACCTCAGATCTGAAGTTCCGAAACCGGAAGTTTCTTACTATTCATACTGTTCTCGACGATTTTACCGTCGTGGATCCGTATGATCCGGTCCGCCATTTGGGAAATACCTTCATTGTGGGTGATGATCACGATCGTCGTTTTGTATTCGCGGTTGATCTTCTCGAGCATCGTCAGCACATCCCGGGAAGATTTTGAGTCCAGGGCGCCGGTCAGCTCATCACACAGGAGGAGCTGCGGATTCTTGACCAGAGCACGTGCGATCGCACAGCGCTGCTGCTGCCCGCCGGACAGCTCCCTGGGAAACTTATGCTTATGTTTGGTAAGATTCAGTGTTTCCAGAAGTTCATCGATGGAAAGCGGATCCTTTGAGATATCCGCCACAACTTCCACATTCTCACGGACCGTCAGATCCGGGATCAGATTATAGGATTGAAAAACAAATCCCACATGTTTTCTTCTATACTCGGAAAGCCCGCTCTTTCCTTGTGAAGTGAGTTCCGTTTCTCCGATGCGGATCAACCCCGAATCCGGTGAATCGATCCCTCCCAGCATATTCAGAAGTGTGGATTTTCCGGAACCGGAAGGTCCTAAGATCACCGTGATCTCGCCCTTTTCTGCGGTAAAGTCCACCCCGTCCATGGCACGGATCAGACTCTCTCCGCTCCCGTACTGTTTCACTGCATTTTTCACTTCAATAAACATCTTCATTCTCCTTTTCCCCATTTTGGGCCACAAGAAACTCAGCCCCCACCTGAGTGAAGGTTCCTGTTTCAATCAGCTTTCATTGTTTTCTATGAATGTAACCGGCGATATTCGGTCGGTGTCACGCCATATGCCTTTTTAAACAGCGCGCAGAATTTGCTCGGATTGCTGTATCCTGCTTCTTCTGCCAGATCCGCGATACTCTTTCTCGTTTTCCGAAGGTCTTCTTCCGCCTTTTGCAACCGGACATTCTGAAGGAATGTATAGATTGGAACACCATACACTTTCCGGAAATACATCTTCAGCGCCGGTGCCGTACAGTGGAGTTCTTCTGCCAGTTCTTCCGCCGTCAGATGTATGCTCGGATCCTGTAATATCCGCTTTTTCGCTTCTTCTGCGATCTTTCTCTGACCGGAAGTGGTATATTCACTTTTCCGAAGCGGTTCGACATCTTCGTGAAGAAGAAGATATAGAAGCCTTGTGCTCTGCATCCTCGCCCGCGGAAGATCCAAAGACCGGTCCTCGATCCCCTTTGCCAGATCCTCCACGATCAGGCGGAATTCCTGCGATGCATTTCCCAGGAAGCACTCTTTTTCTCTTTCGATCAGTTTCATACAGGCTTCTTTTGTGATGCCATAGTAAGAAAGCGTGGTCCGGTCACTTTCGCTCATGAGCTCGAAATTGAAATACAGACCAAATCCCTGATAATACTCTTTCCGGAACGTCAGAAGGACCTGGGGATCATTTTCATCAAAGCCGACCATTCCTTTATCCAGATAGGCATACTTCCCTTTCCCCCTCATGAACACTTCGACACGGCCTTCCATGCAATAGTTCAACTTAAAGAAACGGAGCCGGTCCGTAAGAACAGGACGACGACCATCTATATGTGCACCAAATTCCAGTTCTCTTGGGATCGTGTAGTAGAAGATCCCCATACCTTCGAAGGGCATCACCACATATGCATCGACCGGTTTGTCATCACGGGGCGAAGCTTTCAATTCCATCTTAGTAATCCATTCAGATGCACGCGAAAAATGCACTACATCATCCAATGGAACCGGGGAAACTTTTTTGACCAGATCTTCAAACATCTTCTGCTCCTTGCTTCGTTATGATCGCATTGTAGCATAGAAGTTAGCAGATGTTTACTCCATTTGAACAAAAATAATCCAAATGATATCACAATAATGTACAGATCCATGCAAGGATCGCACAAGCAGGGAAAAAGCAGATCACATGGGTAATATGTGTCTTTTTGTTGTATCCGAACAGGCTTCTGTTATAGACAGATCCGACCTGCGGATAGTAATGGGTAAAGAATCCGAACCCCTGATTACAAAGAAGCACCCAGTCAAAGAAGATCACATCAAATGCCTTTAGCAGAAGCAGCATGACCATAAATCTTACGAAGAACTGCCAGAAGCTGTAATCGTTATGTATGCCGTCCCATGCACCCAGAACGACTGCACCGCCCATAAGTAGCATCGATAGAGCTGCCATAACATAACCCACTACGTGCTGTCCTTTAAACCGTTCCGGGACATACTCAGGTGTCACCTCAATGGCTTCTTTGGGAGCGGAAGAGAAAAATTTCTTGTCCTGGATAAACCCGACGCCACTCCAGAGCATCAGAAAAAGCCCTGCCATCATCATAAGTGAAAGTAAAATCGTAATCAGCATATCTATATCTCCTCATTTCTCATTTGTGCAGCCGCCAGCATCTGAAGGCCGCCGGTGTGATAGACCGAAAGCAGGTCGACGAACTGCTTGGTCTTCTTTCTGTCATATCCTCTGGATACTGCTTCGATGATGCTTTTAAAAAAGGACGCAGTGATAATAGATAGAAAGCCGGAATCAAAATCATCACTCAGTATTCCTGCTTCTTTCCATTTACGCTGGTATGCTTCCGCCTCCGAAACGCCTTCCTGAAACAGATCCTCCTGCCAGTTTCTAAGAGATGTCTTATCCGCAGACTGTAATAACAGAGAAACCTCATCCAAATGGTCAAAAACATAATCGACGACTTTATCAGAAGGCAGCATTTTCATCGGGTTTTCCCGGAGCAGATCGTTATCTATCACCTGATACTGCTTCACGATATCTGAAAGTTCGCCCTTAAGTCCTTCAAGCACCGGCCTTACAAGATCCACAAAAAGTGCATCCTTGTCCTTGTAGTGACCATAGATCGCGCCTGTTGTCACGCCTGCCTCTCTGGCAATATCCCGAAGATATGCATCCTCATATCCCTTCTCGATAAATGTCCTCTTCCCCACTTGGAGAATTCTTTGTCTTGTTGCTTCTTTATCTCTCATAAAACCTCTGCGCGCAAACATAACCTGGTTATATAACCGGGTTATATAGTAAGCCTATGCTAACTCATTGTCAATACGGAATTCATCAAAAAAGTTCAGATCCCTTGAAACCAAGTGATTTCAAGGGACCTTTGAACAAGAAAGAGGGGAATATATTCAGTCCGAATTAGGGACTTTCCTGCTATTCTCTATTTTTCAGCGCTTCGGTCATATCGATCTTACGCACATGCTTGACATGGATCGCATTGGTGATCAGGCAGGTAGCTGTACCAAGAACGACGATGATCGCCATGACAAGCGGGGTAACACGGAAGTAGAAGAATCCGCTCATCGAGTTGAGCATACCGGGCCAGATCTTTCCGATGAGGGAATACTGGAGCGGCAGGAACAGGATCACAGAAAGGATAATGATCCACTGAGTCTGTGAAAGATACAGTTTATTGACTTCTTTATTCCGGTAACCGAAGACTTTCAGTAGCGAGATGTTCAGTGCATTCTTATCAATGACCATCTTTGTCAGCATAAACATGACGATGATATAGCAGATGATTCCTACGGCAGTGAGCATTACGATCAGCGAGGCCATAAGGGTCT
>JAEEGJ010002439.1_pt1 | contig 97052 bp, 76 predicted proteins | sample 8958761 | NCBI WGS metagenome assembly JAEEGJ01 (sample SAMN16246546, study PRJNA631951) | gut metagenome | biome: gut microbiome; feature: rumen; material: RS-attached | host: Bos | place: Iran: Karaj | collected 2018-10 | reverse complement strand
GTTATCACCAAGTCTGCAATCAATCTTTGTATAATCTCTTGTATTGTATCCATGTGTATCAGATTCAAATACTGGTGAGAAGTAGATTGCATTCATACCAAGCTTCTTGATATGAGGAATCCAGTCAAGCACCTTAAGTATTCTGTGCTCAAGCTTGCCATCATTTTCAAATGGTGCTCCGCAGAATCCTAATGGATAAATCTGATAAAATACGCTTTCATAAGCCCACATATATTTTCCCTCCTAAACTTCTTTAAACTAAGTAGTATTATACCACTAAGGCACAAACACGGCGAATATTTATGTTCTACATAACCAGTCCATACTCCATATAATATGGAAATGCACAGTGATATACCATAAATAACATCATAGCCATAAGGCCTGCCATAATCACATATGTAAGTATTCTTACATATTTCTCATTCTTTACTATTCTTACAAGCCCTTTCTCATAGCCTTTAACCACGTAGTACATTAAAGGCAGAAGCATAGGCATAAGGTATCTTCCCTGTGGCTGATATTCCATAGTATAAGAATAGTAAAATGACAGGCAAACAGGAGTAACAATAGCCATAATGTTACATATATGGAATACAGCCTTCCTAAATGTCATCTTAAGATTCTTCCATGGGATAAATACAAGATACAAAGCAAATCCCAGACAGATAAAAATCATATAAGCCAAATAAATATAGTCTCTTGCATATAAAGACATAGAACCAAAGAGAGCAATAAAACTTATTCTATACCAATATAAACAGTCTCCATCAAATAGCATCTGGAAGATAGTTTTTCCACTATCCTTTATAGATACATAATTAACTATCTCAGGAGCTCCATATGTATGCTTCAGGGTATCGTTAATTCTAAATCCAAATAAGTCCCCATCATATAAAACAGCATTATGTATATACCACCAACCTGTTCCTATAAGAACAAGTCCTATAATAATTCCAGCCCATTTAAGAGCATCCTTATAATCGTAATAATGTCCAGCTTTACTATTAGAGCCCTCTGCATCAGAAAGTCCACTGACACTCTTGTCATTTTTCTTGTAGAAATAAGCAATACAAAGGATTACTGCGTAAAGAACAAATGCATACGCATTGTAATAACTAAGCAGGCAGCATGTTAAACCTACAGCAAGAAGAAGGCTTCTCTTAAAAGAAAATCCCTTCTCATATATAAGTAACATGGCATAGATAATAATAGCCGATGACATCATAGCCATAGAGTCAGTATTAACATAGGTATGAAGGAAAAGATGCTGTGGCCAGAACATTACAGCAAATGAAAATAACCACTTAACCTCAGGTCTCTCAAATACCTTCCCTGCAATCATATATACAAAGTAAGCCATAAGAGTTCCCATACATACACTTGCCATTCTGGCAGCAATAAGAAGCCCCGCTTCACCTGCGCCAAATAATCCTGCCACCTTCATAAACAGTGCCATGATAATATATGGAAATACATTAAATACAGCATATGAATTGCCATACATAGGTATCCTTACTGCTTCATCAAAGCCTGAAGGTATTCTATTATAGGTATATATAAATTGTGGTACCAGATATCTTGCATGTTCATCCGGTGGATTAACAAATGTAGGATATGTGTTAACGTGAGCCTGTGTAAAGGCAATAGATGACGCAACAACGAAAAAAATGCCAAGATAAATGAAAAGCAGAAGCTTCTCATTTCCTGACATTTTGTTAGTTTTTATTTCTTTAATCTGTGTTCTCACTTCTTAGAAAATATCCGACTGAGAGATGATATTGATGTTCTTATCTGTAAGAGCCTTAATTGCCTTTTCATTATCATCAACTCTGAAAATCATATAAGCTGTAGCATTCTTCTTAGTAGATAGGAATGCATAAGTATACTCTACTTCTACTCCAGCATCTGCAAGTACTCTAAGGGCTTTAGAAAGACTTCCTGCCTCATCTGTAAGCTCAACTGCAAATACCTCTGTAATCTTTGTAACAAATCCAGCATCTGAAAGTGTCTCAACAGTCTTTTCTGGATTCTCACAAATTATTCTTACAATACCAAAATCCTGGGAGTCTGCTATGCAAAGTGCTCTAAGGTTAATATTGTTGTCTGCGATAAACTTTGTTACGTCAGCAAGCTGACCTGTAGCATTTTCAATAAAAATTGATACCTGTTTAATACTCATAACCCCTACCTCCTTCTATGTCTAATCAATAAGCTTTCTCTTATCTACTATACGAACTGCTTTTCCTTCTGATCTTGCTATAGACTTCTCTGGAACAAGGTGTACCTTAGGATTAATACCAAGCATAGTCTTAATAGCACCTGCAAGAGACTTCTCTTGAATCTCAAGTCCCTTAACTGTATCAGAGAACTTCTCAGAATTAAGTTCTACATAGATATCAAGAGTATCTGTATTATTCTTTCTATCTACTTCTATACGATAGTTTGGCTTGTAGCCTTCCTGTAAAAGTACAGTCTCAATCTGTGATGGGAATACGTTAACACCTCTGATAATCATCATATCATCACTTCTTCCCATAGGCTTAGCCATTCTTACAAATGTTCTGCCGCATGAGCACTTTGTCTTATTAAGTACACAGATATCCTTTGTTCTGTATCTAAGCATAGGGAAGCCTTTCTTATCAAGGCTTGTGAATACTAACTCACCCTTCTCACCATCAGGAAGAACCTCTCCTGTCTCAGGATTAATAATCTCAGCTATATAGTGGTCCTCATTAATATGCATACCCTTCTGCTCATGACACTCATAAGATACGCCAGGTCCGCCAAGTTCTGTAAGACCATATATATCGTATGCCTTGATACCAAGAGATGCTTCTATCTCTTTTCTCATAGCCTCTGTCCAAGGTTCTGCACCGAATACACCAGACTTAAGTGTTAATTCTTCTGGCTTGATTCCCATCTCTGCAATAGTCTCACCAATATATGCAGCATATGAAGGTGTACAGCAAAGAATAGTTGAACCAAGGTCACGCATAAATGTTATCTGTCTGTCTGTATTACCAGAAGACATAGGAACTGTCATAGCTCCAATAGCATGGGCACCACCGTCAACACCTGATGCACCAGTAAATAAACCGTATCCGTATGCAACCTGTACAACATCTTCCTTTGTTGCACCTGCTGCAGTAAGAGCTCTGGCACAGCACTCGTACCAGATATCTTCATCTTCCTTAGTATAGTAAGCAATAACTCTCTTACCTGTTGTACCACTTGTTGAGTGAATCTTAGTTACCTCTGACTTAGGTACCCCAAGGAAGCCATATGGATAAGCATCCTTTAAATCGTCCTTGCAGATAAATGGAAGCTTATGAAGGTCTTCTATTCCCTTAATATCATCAGGAGTAACTCCTTTTTCTTCCATCTTCTTACGATAATATGGAACATTGTCATATACATGCTTAACCTGAGCGACTAATTTCTCGCTCTGTATCTTAGTAATTTCTTCTCTGGAAGCACATTCCACATTCTCGCTAAAATACCTTTCCATTAGAACCTCCATAAATGTCAGCCTGCCAAATGCAGTAGTTTACCTATATAAAACAAAAAAGCTACTAGCGGGACTTGAACCCGTGACCTCCGCATTACCAATGCGACGCTCTACCGACTGAGCTATAGCAGCATTTTACTCACGAAGAATATTATACACAAAATAGGTTCATAAGTCATCAAGAAATGTGTTAAACTTTCTTTAAGTGTATAACAATAAAATGTATATCAGATGCATTATGTATCTGTAAGGAGGACAAACATATATGAAGATACTTGTAACAGGTGGAAGTGGCTACATCGGCTCACATACAGTAATCGAGCTTATCAATGCTGGACATGAGGCAGTAGTTATCGATAACCTTTCTAATTCAAGCGAGAAATCTCTTGAAAGAGTTTCAAAGATAGTTGGAAAAGAAATCCCATTTTATAAAGTTGATATAAGAGACAGAGAAGGTCTTGAAAAGGTATTTGAAAAAGAAAAGATTGAAGCATGTATTCACTTTGCTGGTCTTAAGGCTGTTGGCGAATCATGTGTTAAGCCTTGGGAATATTATGAAAACAATATCTCTGGTACATTAGTTTTAGTTGATGTTATGAGAAAGCACGGAGTAAAGAATATAATCTTCTCTTCTTCTGCTACAGTTTACGGCGACCCAGATACTGTACCAGTAACAGAGAAATCTCCTAAGAAACCTTGTACTAATCCTTACGGTACAACAAAGTCTATGCTTGAAACAATTCTTACAGATATACAGACTGCTGACCCAGAGTGGAATGTAGTACTTCTTAGATACTTTAACCCAATTGGTGCTCATGAAAGCGGACTTATTGGCGAGAATCCAAATGGTATTCCAAACAACCTTATGCCTTACATCACACAGGTAGCTGTTGGTAAGCGTGAGAAACTTGGAATCTTTGGTAATGATTATGACACAGTTGATGGAACTGGTGTAAGAGACTATATCCACGTTGTTGACCTTGCTATAGGACATGTTAAGGCAGTTGAAAGATTTAGCCTTAACAAGGGCACAGAAATCTTTAACCTTGGTACAGGTAAAGGAACAAGCGTATTAGAGCTTGTACATGCATTTGAAGATGCTACAGGTGTAAAGATTCCTTATGAAATCAAAGATAGACGTGCTGGTGATATAGCAACTAACTATGCAGATGCTTCACTTGCAGCAAAAGAACTTGGTTGGACAGCAAAATATGATATTAAGAGAGCCTGCCAGGATAGCTGGAGATGGCAGAAAAACAACCCTAACGGATTTGAGGAATAATAATCAAGCAGGAGGCGCACCTCTGCTCATCAAAAAAGGTGTAGTGCTTTGCACTACACCTTTTAAATTACTAATCAATCTTTAGCATATATATTTCTATTTTTAGATTTTTCTCCGATAAATCTTACTTCCTTCTCAGTAAATCCAAGATCATCGCATACAGCAAGTGCGTCTTCGAGCTGAGCAGAATTTACACAGAATATAAGCTTAGTTCTATCTTTGAAAAGAGTCTTTCTTATAAAACTAGGTTCCTGCCACTTAAGGAAGTATGATACTCTGGCATACTGAAGAGCTCCCTCTAGTTTACGTCTAACCTTTTCATTAGCTACTTCACAAAGATCTATCTCATTATTAACTTTGACTTTAGTCATCTGATTTTCAATCTTCATCTTTTACCTCTATTTTTCCCTTGCGATAATTCAGTCTGTATTATAGTACTTTCGCTGAATAAATTAAAGGTTATATCCAACCTCAAATGCCTGAACATTAATATCTACAGTCTTTGCTGGAACTGTATTCTTAATTACGTTAATCCACTCATCATGTTCAAAGTTCATATGCTTTGCTGCAAGACCAACGATAATTGTGTTAAATACTCTTGAGTTGCCAAGCTTCTTAGCTTCAGCCATAGCATCAACTGCAACAACCTTGTGATTCTTCTCAAGGTTCTCAATAATATTCTCAGGATATTCCATAGCACCTGTAACTACAGGCATAGGGTCTATTCTCTGATCGTTAACTATTATAACACCGTCCTTCTTAAGGAAGTGTGCATATCTAAGAGCTTCAAGTCTTTCAAATGCAATAAGAACATCTGCGCAGCCCTCTTCAACGATTGGCTCGTGTACGCTCTCACCATATCTTACGAATGTAACAACGCTACCACCTCTCTGAGCCATACCATGAACCTCAGAAAGCTTTACATCGTAGCCAGCGCTTGTTGTAATACCACCTAATATTCTACTTGTAAGCAGTGTACCCTGACCGCCTACACCAACAATCATAATACTCTTTGTTTCCATATCTTAGACCTCTACTTTCTCGATAGCCTCGAACTTGCACTTGCTCATGCAAAGACCGCAGCCGTTGCAGAGTGTATCATCAATAGAGATTGTTCCGTCAGCATTTTTAGTAATTGCAGGACATCCCATCTTAAGGCACATACCACATTTCTTACATTTGTCTGGAAGTGGCTTACACTTATGATGAGAAATATTAGTCTTAAGAAGTGCACAAGGTGCCTGAGAGATAATAACTGATACCTCATCCTTTGCAACCTCAGCCTTAATTGTTTCTTTAAGTTTCTCTGTATCAAATGCATTAACTACTGATACTGACTTAACTCCAAGAGCATGGCAAAGATCTACAAGATCAACTGCATATGTTGCTTCACCTGCAAGAGTCTTACCTGTAGCAGCATGTTCCTGATGACCTGTCATACCTGTTGTTGAGTTATCAAGGATTATAACTGTTCCAGTAGCCTTGTTGTATACCATGTTAAGAAGTGAATTAATACCTGTATGAAGGAATGTTGAATCGCCTATTACAGCAACCCAGTCCTTAATATAATCTTTGCCCTTAGCCTTCTCCATACCGTGAAGTGTAGAGATACTAGAACCCATACATACTGTAGTATCAATAACATTAAGAGGAGCAATAGCACCAAGAGTATAGCAACCGATATCTCCTGCTGCATGCATCTTAAGCTCGCTGATAACTGAGAATGTACTTCTATGTGGACATCCTGGACAAAGAATTGGTGGACGTGGTGGAACCTGAGCAGCTTCATCTGTCTCAACCTTCTGACCAAGAAGTCTTTCTCTAAGCATATTTGCGCTGTACTCGCCCTGAATTGTAAGAAGATCCTTACCGTGGCACTTAATACCCCAGCTTCTAACCTGCTCTTCTACAAGTGGCTCTAACTCTTCTACTATATAAAGTTCATCTACCTTAGAAGCGAATTCTTCAATAAGCTTTCTTGGAAGTGGATGAACAAGTCCAAGCTTAAGAACAGAAGCGTCTGGCATAGCTTCCTTAACATACTGATATGGAATACCTTCAGTAATAACACCAACCTTAGTACTGTTATACTCAACCTTGTTGCATGACATAGTGCATGCATCTTCAGCCATATCTTTAAGTCTCTGCTCAACTATAAGGTGACGACCTTTAGCCATAGCAGGCATCATAACATTTTTCTTAATATCTCTAACGTATGGCTTATCATCTACTTCTTCTCTATCGCAAAGCTCAACAACGCCCTGCGAATGAGCAAGTCTTGTAGTAGTTCTAACCATAACTGGGCAGTCATATTTCTCAGAAAGTTCAAATGCAAGCTTAGTGAAATCCTTAGCTTCCTGTGAATCTGATGGCTCAAGTACAGGAACCTGTGCAACTCTTGCTACGCATCTTGAATCCTGCTCGTTCTGTGAAGAATAAAGGCCTGGATCATCAGCTGCTACAAGAACAAGACCACCATTAACTCCTGAATAAGATATAGTAAAGAGAGGGTCAGATGCTACATTAACACCAACCATCTTCATAGAACAAAGTGATCTTACACCTGCTATAGATGCACCGATAGCTACTTCCATAGCTACCTTCTCGTTAGGTGCCCACTCAGCATATATTCCATCGTATTTAACAACGTTTTCACTAATCTCTGTACTTGGTGTTCCTGGGTAAGCACTTGAAACCTTAACTCCAGCTTCATATGCACCGCGGGCAATAGCCTCATTACCAAGCATTATCTTCTTTTCTGCCATAGTAATAATCCTTTCAAAATAACTCCAAACATACTATCTTTTCTCTCCCAAAAGACAGAATGCACTAAACATGTATTTTATCACAAGTGATTATCAATTACAAATTATCGTAACTGCTTAGAACAGCTATAGGTAATCGTCATAGATTTGAACATGGTCGTAAATTGCTCTCCATGAACTCCATGCATTGGCGGTGCAACATATATAAGGCACACCATCATTGGATACGCAGTAACTTACAGCGCAGCAGCCAGACTCGTTAACGAATCCAGTTTTGGCTCCCATAACCGTTCCATGGCAGTCCTTATCCTCTATACGTCTGATGAACCAGTTCGAGATTTCTATTCCATCAGGATGTTCAGTAGTTTTTGAGGTAGTATACTTTCTTGCCCCAAGAATCTCGTGGCAGAGTTCATTCTCCTCTGCTGCCTTAAGAATCATAGCCATATCTGTAACTGTGGTATAGTGGTTTTCATTATGTATTCCAGAGCAGTTTGTAAAGTGGGTTGTTGCCGATAGGCCAAGTTCTTCCACCTTCTCATTCATTAACTTTGCAAATGACTCTTCGTCTCCTGCTACGTATACAGCCAGCGCATGGGCTGCATCTCCACCTGATGGAAGGATAGTTCCATACATAAGATCTCTGACTGTTGTTTCTTCTCCTATACCATAACCTACAATGCTTAAATCGTGAGAATAAGCATAATTCGTATCATCCTGTGTGATAATAACCTTGTCATCAAGGTCTGTTACATGCTCTGCTGCCACAAGAACAGTAAGTACTTTAGTCATGGAAGCCGGATATATCCTATCATTGGCATTTCTCGCTGCAACTATACGGTTATCACTTACATTGATTATAACGCCGTAGGTAGATAGAATCTCCTCGTCCCACATATAGCCAGTAGAATTATCAGATACTGCATTATAACCTTCTGTGAAACCATATTTAGCTGGCTCACAAGATTTATATGTTGTTGGCTCAGGAACAAAATTTTCTGATACCTGATTTTCACTTATGTTCTGAAAAGAAAGATCTAAAGAACTAACAGAAGTCTTATCTTCCTTCTTATGTCCTGAAAACACCCATTTGCCTAGCTTTATAAGTCCTATAATTAAAAAGACTAATACAGCTATTATTAAAAGCAGTCTTAAACACGCTCTGATTACTAATATGGTTCTCTTAATCTTTCTGCGTCTTATTCTCTCCTCTAAAGTAAGAGGTCGTTTTCTCTTTTCTTCCATTCTCGTTTTCCCGCTATATAGAATTAGAAGCCTTTACTAGTTCAAAAAACAAGGGTAGGATTTTTCCTACCCTTTATTTACCTATCTAAATTTCAAAAGATTTCGGTAATACTTACACCTTGTTATTCCACAGGACCTTGATAAAGTATCCCGCTTCTTAATCTCGTATGTAACCTGATCTGGTGTAGACCTAAGAACCTTAACCTCCTCGGTATATGTCACCGGTTTAGGTTCTTTTTTAGTATCAGCTTCTTCTGTTACTTTTTCTGTTACTTCATTATTGTTTTCTTTATTTGTTTCTTTAGCAGCTTCTGCTACCTGCTGATTTTCAGCCTGAGCTTTCGCTACCTTGGCATGAACTTCTTCCTCAGACATAGGACGAACTGTCTTCTCATCCTTAAGAGCACTTATAAGAATCTCTTTATCAGTTCTCTCCTCTGGAGCTGGTGCTGAAAGTTCTTTCTTCTCATCCTTACTAAGAATCTTAGCTGCAAGCTCATCCTTAGTCATAGGCTTAGTTGTTTCAATATCAAGTATACCCTGTTCTACTTTGTAATCTGTAGTAGTTACAGAATATGCATATTCATCCTGCCATATACCAGCATCCATCATATGGTCAAGAACTGAGAATGTCTCAAGTCCTTCCATAAGACCCTTACCAGTAAACTTTACATATGACTCTTTAAGGCACCAAATCTTATAAAGAATCTTGTCACACTCTTCTTCTGATGCTCTGAAGTATAAGTCCTGTTCTTTTTCTGTAAAGTATCTGCTTGCTATATCAGCCTTAAGAGGCTTCATCTCCTGTATATCAACACCGATAGGTGTATCTGACATACCTACCATAACCTGTTTTCCAGAATGAGAGATATTAAAGTGTATTCTCTGTTCTCCTGGAAACTGGTCATCATCACAGTCAAAGAATGGCTTTCCATGTTCGCCATCTTTAAGCTTATCTAGAAGATTTGTGATATTGTATTCTTCACAAGCTTCCTCAAATAACAAACCTGCAACAAGACTTCTTATCTTATCATCTTCATTCTTGCAGGAATCAATCTTATTCTTACGATACTGACATACTTTTTGGTAACCCTTTTTGTATGTTTTCTCATCGTAATAATCACTAATATTAGCAAAATATAGCTTATACATTCGTTCCCCTCAAAATAACCCATATGTGACCTTCACAAAGATAATAATAACAATATTTTGTATATAAATCAATTTTATTGTTATTTATTTTGCCTTTTAAAAAGGTCTGTTTTTTATCTTTACATTAGGTTTTAGATTATAGAAAAAGGGCATAGGTAATCTCTAATTACTCATGCCCTTTCATTACTATTAATTTTCGTTATATTCTTCTAGTTCTAGTTCTCTTTCCTCATCAACGTAGAACTGGGTTCCACCGTTATATACAGTGTCATCACCTTTTATCTTGTACTTCTTTCCGCCTTTTAATGAATAAACCTTACCAGGTTTAAGTTTAACTATCTGCCCTGCTGGTACAAATCCATCTTTAACCCAAGGAGAGGCAACTGTTATAGTATATGTAACTGTATGCCCTGCCTGGTCTGTAGCTTCGATTTTATATAGCATCTCGCCGCTATCACTTGTAAGCTTATAAGTTGCTTTACCATCTTTTACTGGTATTGTCTGATCATTAACCTTAACCATCTCAAGGTAATCATCAGTAATTTCTAACTCGTACTCATCTTTAAAGATAGTATCGTTATTCTTTACTCCCTTAACTACAGGAAGAACTGAATCCATCTTATATGAAGGAACTGTTGCCTTATCACTAAGAGCACCTGTTGCCTTATCCTTGAAGTATACATACTTCACACCATCTAAGATGTTAATTGAATCCTTATAGTCCTTGCCATATGAAAGGCTTACTTCATATCCTGCAGGCGCCTTGATTGTAACTGTATCAGTATAGAAGTTATTCTTTCCCTGTGAACCAGAAAGCCCAAATGTTGGAGCAGGCATATAGCTTGTCTTAAAGTTAGCCTCAGCAGATGTTTCATAGTAGTAATCTGTCATAGGGAATACTGCCTTTACAGTATACTCACCTGGCTTTGTAGGTACTTTATCTGTATACTTACTTGAATCTTCAGACTTTTCCTTGTAGTAATACTTTACTGCTGTTGTTCCGTTAGTTGCAGATGTAGGTGTTGTCTTAGGCTCCATACCTACATATACATCACTTGCTGTAAGGCTTCCTACGCCTTTACCTCTGTCTATGGTAAATATACAGGTTGCTTCACACTTATCATAATCCCCTGTTTTTGGGAATACCGCTTTACATACATAATTTCCTGGCTTGGTAGGCCTATCTTTTATGTATGTTGAATCATCAGTATTCTTTACCTTATAGAAGAACTCAGCTTTGTCAGCGTCATTTGTATCTGACTTAGCCTCAGGCTTAACCGAAGATTCTCCGTATACTGTATCTTTAACTGTAACTGTACCCTTGCCTTCTTTTAGAGTTATTTTGAAGGTTGTTGAAATATCTTTATTATACCTCTCATACCCTTCGATATAAGACAACTTCGCTGTATATGTTCCTGCTGCTGTGGGTACTGCAGCGGTGTAGTCTGTATCATTCTCACCCTTATACATCACAGTAACATACTGAGCAGGAGAATCACTATCTGCACTACCATTATATGTAAATGTAGTTCCATCATTAGATGCAATTTTATATGTAGGATGTGGAACTTCGCCCGGGTTCACATCTGGAATTGAAAGCGTTGGAGTATATTTACTGATTGTAAAAGTTTTTGATACACTTCCTCCTTCTTGAGTATCAGTTTCACCAAGATTCGCTTTAACCTCATATGATCCTGGCATAAGCGGACGATATGTTGCATAATCCCCATATGAATCGTACATGAGGTAAGTAGAATTATTACTATTTAACCTGCCAGAAAACGTCACGAAATCTTTATAATATGTAGTACTATATCCATCAAAACTCGCATATTCAATATTAGATCCATACCTTAAACCAATATCACCAAATGGTTCTTTTGCTCCTAAAAGTCTAACATTTACTGTCGAAACAAGTTCATATTCGCTAAAATCAAATGTTTGCGAGAAATTATAATCAGTACCTGCTGATACAGACGACCATTCGTAGGTAATAGAAGTGTCTGTAGTTGTAACCGTTACCCCTGTTCCACCTAATGCTGAACATTCTGCTCCTTCTGGGAAGTTAATAGTTAATTTTGCATATCCACTATCAGTTGCCCTTATCGTAATACTCTCTGTTTGCCCTGATTCTGTAATATCAACTGTCGCTTCACTTGGATAATCAGCTGCCTGAACTTCTTTCATTTCAGGGAATGCTAAGAGAGCAATTGCAAATACAAGTACTGCTGCAATAATTCTATATAAAGTATTTATTTTTCCGATTTTATTAAACTTTTTCATGTCTTTGCCCTCCTTCTTTCTTATTCCCAAATTATTACTGTTTCATCTTTAATCAGTGTATTAAAATCAAATTTCCAACTACCGGTTTCAGCTGGCTTAAGGGATGGCTCTGTTGCTTTGTGACCCCACTCAACTTTCTGAGTTCCAAATACTTCATCTTTGTATTTGAATGTTACAGTAAATGGTCCCTTCTTTTCGCCTTGATCTTTATCATCTGTTATATTTTCCGGTATCTCAAATCTATACTTAGATTCATTAATTTCCTGTAATATATCAAGGACATCAGCCGGAATATCTTCGTACTTGATTTCTCTAAGGTCGGCATAGTAATCTGTATCATCGTCATCAGCAAAGATAATAACCTCATTACCTTTAGAAACCATACGATTACCACCGGCCTTGATTCCGCCGCCATCTACAAGATCTGTTTCAACTGTACCATCGAATACTGATACCTTTGTATATCTCTTACCATCAGCACCTATATAAGTACTTACATAATATACTGTACCTCTAACTGACATAGTAGAGTTTGGTGTGTTGATTTCGTAATAAGAATCATCGCTAAGCTTGTTCTGAATATCGTTAGCAATTTCACCCTCGTGAAGGTTGATTGTTGTCTTACTATCTTTCTTTGTTCCAGAAGCTATAAGTTCAAACTCAGTATTTTCTGTTGCATATACATATTTATCATCATCAAGCTTAAGTGTAAGCTTTCCGCTGTTAACTTTTATAAGGTCACCTGATTCAAGAACCATGTTTCCATATGCATTAATATCACCAATTGTTTCTCTGGTAACAACTGTATCACCTTCTACTTCATATACCTTGATGATACGATATTCATCTTTCTTTGGAACTTTTAGTAACAGAAATAACACTATAGCAGATACTAATACTACTGCGAGAGCTGAGATAAGAATGATTAGCTGCTTTTTAGATAGTTTTTTCACTTTTCTAGACGTAGGCTTTTTAAGCCCATCCTCCTTCTTGGGGTAAATGATTATTAGTAACTAATAAATGAAATATTATATCTTTATGTTAATTATATGTTATTGATTCTATATAATAAAGACTATTACTTATATTGCAGAAAAAATACTCGAATTGCCAATACTACCACTAAATCCGCCTGTTTTATGCCAGTTTTTTATAACCTATGCATATGGTGGATATAACTTTCGATCTTCCCTCTCCATACTTTTCTATACAATCACTAATACTTTCCCCTTTTATTACGCCGCCATGAGCATTGTACATACTATATAATCCATCTATCTTTATGATAGCCATAGTATGTATCATCTGGCTAATATCATCTTTGTCGTTATATAAAGTAACAATGTATGAATCAGCATCTGCCCTGGCAGCTTCCTCTCCATAGCCTATAGCATTATCTATGCCTTCTTTATCAAGATATCTTTTTAAAGCCCATATGGAAGTTCCAAAGTAGCCTTTCTTTATAATCCCATCTGTTTCAAAGTAAGCTAATAAATCGGCAAATGCTATATCACGTCCACAATTAACCAGAACATTATATAAAGCTATTACTTCGCAGGAATTAAAATCTGCTGTAATCGCCTTACCAAAACAACTTGCCCTTAAAAATGAAAATAGCTGATAAAATGCCTTTTTCTTACCATACCAGTACTCTGCAAGACTACTCTGTCTGCAGATATACCCATCCTTATCCCTTTCTAGGGACAGAGACCTGTTATGGCTAAGATGGAGGGCCACAAGACTTTTTGAAAGTCCACGCCTTGCCATCTTATCCAGCATCTTAATCAGCTTATAATCAGATATATGTTTTGGAATAAAATCCTTAATCATTAATTCTTAAATACTTCTTTAAACTCCTGGTATCCAGCCTGTGAAAGCTGTTCCTTCTGGAACTTCTTATTCTTGTTCATACGAACAACAAGAACTGTATTACCTTCTTCTCTGAGTTTCTTTGCTTCATTTAATATTTCAGCAAGTTTATCAGTAGGAACGCCCTTCTCTATTAAGTAAGCGATGTGGCTACCTGTTTCTGGAATCTTAAAGTTATTTTCAAGTAAGATAGTAATGATACGTTCAAAACCAATTGAGAAACCACATGCAGGTGTATCCTGGCCTGTGAACTTTCCAATCATCTTGTCGTATCTTCCGCCGCCGCCGCATGATGAGTTGAATTCCTTAAGCTCTACTTCAAATATAGTACCTGTGTAGTAGCTCATACCGCGTACAAGTGTAGGATCAAATACAAGGTTAAAGTCTGCTGCCTTAGCAGAGTTAACAGCAAATGTTATCTCCTCAAGGTTAGTCTTACACTCTGCTGGAAGGAAATCTCCAAGTGTATCTGCAAGGAAACCGATTGGATTATCATTACCTTCAAGCTTAGCAAATAAATCAAGATACTTCTCACTACCTGCCTTGTCATATCCATCATTAATAAGGCACTCTTTTACACCATCGATACCAATCTTGTCCATCTTATCAAGAAGAATAAAGATACTATCATAATCCTTCTCTTCAAATCCAGCATATGCAGCCATAGCCTTAAGCATACGTCTGTCGTTGATTCTTATATTGAAATTCTTAAAGTTAAGCTTTCCAAGAACCTGGCTTGTAGCAAGGATAAGTTCTATCTCTGCAAGGTTAGATGCTTCACCAAGAATATCTATATCACACTGCATAAACTGTCTGAAGCGTCCACGCTGTGGCTGATCAGCACGCCATACATTGCCCATCTGAAGAGCCTTGAATGGACTCTGAAGTTCACTAGAATGATTACTGTAATATCTAGAAAGAGGTACAGTAAGGTCATATCTAAGTCCTGAATCTACAAGATCAGCTTCTTCTTTCGCCTGCGCAAGTTTAAGCTTATCTCCTCTTTTAAGAATCTTAAATATAAGTTTTTCGTTCTCGCCGCCCTGCTTATTAGTAAGGTTCTCAATATTCTCAACACATGGTGTTTCAATCTGAGTAAAACCATATGCTCCGTATGTTTCCTTAATAAGATTCATAACATAGTTACGAATTCTCATTTCATCAGGCATAACGTCCTTCATGCCTTTTACAGGTTTCTTTGAAAGTGCCATTGCTATATCTCCAATCAATTTAATATAATCTCAAAAATCCTCTAACATTTTACATATTTTATATATTCTTAGCAAGTATGCGACTTTAGCTATTTCTTATTCTGACCAAGTAACTTATAAAGATATCTGTCAAAGATAAATATAAGAACTAACTCTACAATAGCTATGATTCCAAATATCATGCCATATAAACAAATAACTTTTGCCCTTGGTATATATGCTATACATCTATAGGCAATACTCATAGAAAGAGCAAGTACTCCAAAATCCATATGAGTAACCATTATAGTAAGGGAATGGCTTCCTATAAATTTAAGTACTTTCATATCTGGAAGAGACCTAAGTGTAAGTATCACACCATAGCTTCCTACTATTGCAGATAAGAAAAAGAAATATGAATTACCAAAAGATAATACATTAATATTTGTTCCACCAACCATATACGACACAAAGTACTGCCCTACAAGAAGAACAAGTCCTACTATTATAGTTATTATCTTCGACGGATTATACTTAGTCATAATATGCATAAGCATATATCCCATAAGCAGGAATCCAAGTGCCAAACAGGTTCTTCCTACAACTAGTAACAATGAACCTAAAGCAAAATATAGGTATGAGCTTTCCCACACTGGTTTAGAGTACATAGGACAGATAACTAATAGTGCCAGAGTAAGTCCTGCTATCACAATAGTTCTTACAAGCCCATTTGCTTTTTTATATAAGAATGTAAATGCAAGCTCTGCTAAAAATAGCACAGGTAAAAACCAGAATACAGAAAAACCTCTAAGTGTAACAAAGGAAATACAGGCTTTAACAACTGTCCCATTGCTCATAGCCTTATCTCCAGCCATGCATCTAACTATATAAGAAACAATAAGGATAATACTAAAGCAGACATAAGGCGTTAATAGTCCTTTAGCTTTTCTTTTAGCCACCTCTTTTACCCCTTTATTATCTGGTTTCTTAAAGTAGAAAAGCATACCAGAAACAATAAAGAAAATAGGCAGTGCTATTGTTACAATAAATCGTATTACATAAGGCATAAATGCCTTCTCATCTGTATTAATAAGTGTTCCAAGAACGTGAAATACCACAACAAAGATGATACCTACAGCTTTTGCCTCATCAAGATAGTTCACTCTTTGAACTTTGTTATTCTGGTTCATTTCCTAATTTTTCCTTGTAATTAATTTTCGTAGCTATATCCCTGTCTAAGCCAGCAGTCCTCTGTTCCAATCTGATCTACACTGCTATACCATGGGCTTGGAAGGCTTCCCTTAAAGTCTGCCTTACCACAAATAACATTAGCAACTCCCTGACCTTCAGAGCCTGGAAGATAGCACATAACGATTCCATCCCAGTCATTAGCATAATCGCTAATAATAACATTTCTTCCTGCTACTATAAGAGCTACTACAGGCTTTCCTGATTCTTTAGCCGTCTTAATAGCATCACTGTTTCCTTCAAGTCCAAGGCTACCACAAAGCTGTAAATCTTCTGTATCTCCTGGCCATTCTGCATATGTTTCTTCTCCAACAACAAGGATGATTTCATCAGCTTCTGACATATCAGATACAATTTCGATACCCTGTTCTTCGCATACCTCTTCAAAACCTTTTTTTATAGTAGTTGCCCCAGGAACCTCGCTTGTATTAGGTCCCTGCCAGTCAAGTGTCCAGCCGCCGCACTGTACTGCTGCATCATCTGCTGCCGGTCCCATAATATATATCTTCTTACCTGATGCTATTGGAAGGACATCATTGTCATTCTTAATAAGAACCAGACTTTCCTCTACTGCTTTTTCAGCTAGAGCTCTATATTCATCACTTCCTGTAGCAGACTGTTTTGTTTTAACATTTGCAAAGTAAGGATCCACGATTACACCTGCGTCCTGTTTTACCTTAATAATTCTTCTTACTGCATCGTCAACTCTATCTTCTGTGATTCTGCCGTCTTCTACTGCTTCAACAATAATCTGAGCGGCCTCATCGTAGTAGTTAACTTCCATAAGCATATCGATACCACTATTAATAGCAGTAACAACCTGGTCTTCATAAGACTCACCAGAAGTAAACTGAATTGATTCCCAGTCACTTGCTATAAAGCCTTCAAAGCCCATCTCATCCTTAAGCTTCATAATATATTCTTCATTCTCATGCATCTTAAGTCCATTAAGAGCAGAGTGGCTTATCATAATAGTCTGAACACCTGCATCGATTTCAGCCTGATATACCTCAAGAAGTTCTTCTATCTCTTTATCAGAAAGTATGGCATCTCCTCTGTCTATAAGTCTTGCTGTTCCGCCAGATTCTTCTCCTGTTCCATAAAGGACATTACCATCAGCAAAGTAGTGTTTAGCACAGGCAATAACTCCACCATCAATTAATCCCTTAGTATAACTAGTTCCAAGATCAGTGATAATATCAAGGTCTGAGCCGTATGATTCATAAGTTCTACCCCATCTTGGATCTACAGACTGAGCAAGACAAGGTGCATAGTTCCATATCATATGACAAAGAAGAGCTTCATCTGCAGTAGCAAGTCCTACCTGATACATAAGCTCTGGATCATTTGCAGCACCCATACCAATATTTTGTGGGAATATAACTGCTCCTGAGCAGTAGTTCACACCGTGAACATCATCCTGTCCGTATATAAATGGTATTCCAGAAGGTGAAGATATAGCTGCCATCTGAAAATCATCAACTGTTTCCTGCCACTTATCATAAGTAAGAGCCTGACTCTTTGAAAGAATAGCGCCAAAGCCGCAGGCTTCCATCTCATCGGTGTCAGTATTATATATAGCTGGCATAACCATCTGATATGCCTTTTGCTCCAAAGTTAACTGGTCTACTATCTCTTCCGGAGTCATATCAGCATATTCTTCATAGACGTAACTAACATCTATCTGGACATCTCCTGGTGATGTTACCTGACTTTCCTCTGTAGATGAAGGGGCATTTACCGCTCCATCATTATTAGCCTTTTTACCACAGCTTGATAATGCAAGTGTTGCTATAAGCACTGCTGCCACGATTCTATTCTTCATATAAATCCTCCGTAGTTGTTCTCTAGTTATATATTTTTATTAAAATCCAAGGTCGTCATTCACAAGAATTACATGTATTCTGTCAGCATGTCTTGAATATCTTGTTATAAGTATCTGGCAGCAAATTGTATCTGGTGATTTACAGTTCATACATGAGCCAGTCTTTGAACATGGTGTATCTAAGTTAAATCTCTGGGCATTAATAGGTGCGGCAACATTTCTCGCTCTCTTCATAGCTGCATCAACATCGCTACATACCTTATTCATACCTACTATAAAGATAACCTTCTTTGGTCCCTGTGCTATAGCAGATACTCTGTTAGAGTTACCATCTATGTTAATTATTACTCCATCGTCAGTCATGGCATTGGCACTTGAAAGGAAAACATCTGCATCATAGCCAAAGAGCATAGCCTGTCTCTTATCCTCATAGTTGTCTCTGTCAATAAAGTTATAATTTCCACCTTTTAAAGTATCCACAAGACCGATTTCTCTGGCAGAAGTACATCCACCCATAGTAACACTTGCTCCTTCAGGAATAAGTGAAAGAGCTATATCAAGGGCTTCTTTCTTATCTTTAGCATAGTGACCAGTCATATTACGACTGTTGATTCCTTTGATAGTTTTCTGTGCAAGAAGTTCATTCCTTTTTGTGATATTTTCGTTCATAGTCGTATTCCTTTCTAACAGTTGAGTAAATCGTGTTTAACAAATCACTTCTATTTTATCCTATTTGAATCGTTCTTTCATTAAAAAACAGCTACAAGAAGCATTTTATCCTGAAGCTGTTTTATTATTATTTGTACAATATATTCATTTTCCCTACTTTGAAATTTATTTATTGAGCTTTCTTCCAAGTAGGTTTGATATACCAATATAAATATGACCTATGGCAACTAAGAACAGTAGTAAAAGAATAATCCACCACATAGTTCCCATATACGGAAGTCCTTTAGTAAAGCCCCATGCTCCTGCTTCACTTCCCCAGTTTAGGAAAAAGTATGGGTAGTTATAACCTTCTGCAAACTGCCATCCTCTCGCATAACCTATCCCTGCATATATAGCATAAAGAAGCGGTGGCAATATAACATACTTCACAGCTTTTCTGCTAACATTCTGGGTTGGCATAATTACAAAGAAGTCAATTACTGCTGCTACCGGAACCACCAGATGAGTTAATGTATTGTGAACGTTCCAGGCATTTGGCCCAAGGGTAGGAGCAAGAACAAATCCAAATACAACACCTGTAAGGGTAATAGCCACTGTACCAACAAGTTTTATCACCTTCCAAAGATTACTTATTTCCTTACCTTTTGTAATTATGCATATACCTATAACTGATATAATTGCTATGGCTATATTAGACTGAATGGTGAAATACATAAATACTGTTCTTCCACCCATAAATGAATTCCTGCTAGAGTAGAAACTAATAAATGTTCCTATAAATGCACTTAAGAATACAACTAGTTTTAATAGATAGCTTATATTTCGTCTTGATTTAGATATATTATTCATTGAATTCCTCCATCTATTTATAAGACTTAACAAATTCGATTGATGCCTTTATATCATCTTCATTAGGTCTTCCCTTATGCATGCCTTTGAATTCACCCTTGCAATGAAACTCTTTCTCGTCCATCTTTATTCCTACCTTGTCAGCCTGAGCTTTGATTTTCTTATATGTGGAATTCAAAAGTGCTGCAGTACCAAAGTTTACAATCCTTCCAATCTTTTTACTGTCAAGATTTAATATGAAATTCTTAACTTCAGGATCTATATTAAATGCATAATATGAGTTTCCAAGAAAAAGGATATCAACTTCTTCTGTTACTGGCTCACTGATTGGAAGAGCTTCAACATTCATTTCCTTTGCTATAGCTTCTGCAAGTCGTTTTGTATTTCCTGTTTTTGTATAATATCTCACTGCGTATTTCATTAATCTGCCTCCTATAATTATTTATGTTTGTCTATATTATATTTTATCAAATATATTTTTCAATATAGATTACTTATATTTCACATTTCTTTCACAGGTTTAGCCAAATAACGCTTTCTTTCTCTCAATCATAGTAGCAATATCATTAATATAAAGGTTAACATCCTTGTGGGTATCGCAGCGTTCTATGTGACCATCTTCGAATACTCTCTTTGTTACAGTTCCGGCCCCTATGGCATAGATAGACTGTACTTCTTCCATCATGAGGATGTTGTATATGCCGTATTTTCCGTCAAGGGCAAAGCCAGTATTCTCCAGATTGCCTCCCATATCCTTCTGTCTATAGAGATAATATGGTTTAAGTCCCATAGAGTCAGCAGCCTCTATAGCCATATTCATAGCCTTGTCAAAATCTATTACACCTATCTCGCTATTATATTTGTCCATCATCTCTTTAAGTCTTGATGCACGTTTAATAGCAAGTGAATGAACTGTAAGTGAGTCAGGCTTAAGTTCCTTTATAGCCTCAAGGGTTCTATCCACATATGCTAAATCTTCACCTGGAAGTCCAAGGATAATATCCATGTTAATGTTATCAAAGCCAACTTCTCTTGCTATATTAAAAGCATCTATAACGGCCTTGGTATCATGATGTCTGCCTATTCTCTTAAGGGTATCATCATTCATAGTCTGGGGATTAACTGATATTCTTGATACACCGTATTTCTTAAGAACTTTAAGCTTATCTTCAGTTATACTATCCGCTCTACCAGCTTCAACTGTATATTCTGCTATATTCTCATTGCCAAATACTTCCTGAACCTTTGACAATAGATAGTCCATATCTTCGGCTGATAAAGATGATGGAGTACCTCCACCAATGTATATAGTATCAAGATGCTTGCCAGTCATAATCTCTTTGGCAGCTTTTAGCTCTTCATATATAGCATCTAAATATGACCTAACCTTATCCTTATAACTAACTATAGGATATGATGTAAATGAGCAGTATAAGCAGGTAGAAGGACAAAACGGAATTCCAATATATAGACTATATCCATCTTTGTTATCAAATGAATCGATAATCTTCTTTTCTCTGATTGCTATATCTGCTGCCAGTTGCCCCTTATAATCAGATACTCTATGCCTTAAAGCCATCTTATTTACAACCTGGTCAATCTGATCCTTTGTATACTCGCCTTTTGTATCAGAATCCAATGTTCTAAACAGGTTCATGTAAAGCTTAGTTGGTCTTATTCCTGTAAGGTTACCCCATGGCAGAACATTGCCAGAATAATCGGCCAAAGCATCATATATATAACCTCTGACAACATCCTTATATTCACTATCATCTTCTTTTTCAGAAAACTCATAGGAATATTCTTTATCCTCTAAGAAAAATTTCCCTTTGTTAAAAGATACAGTCATACCCTGGCTTGTAAGATTACATGTAACTAAGTCCTGGTCTTCCCTTACATCATCTTCTAACCTGTTATGTTCCGCTGTATCAGGTGCCTCCACAACAGCATCCTTATAAAATGCCTTTACCATAGCATAAAGAAAATATTCTATATCATGTCTGTTAATCTTTGTCTTTATCATCTGTCTTTCACCAATTTAGCTTTACCTAGAAAAATAGGCCCCTTAAAGGAGCCTAGCCTAAATCTAATTCTTATATCAGGCCGTAGCCTATATTATCCTGCGAATGGATTATAATCCTTCTCGTGTCCTATATCTGAAGCAGGGCCATGTCCTGAATGAACCTCTACATCAGCTGGCAGTGTAAGGAGCTTTTCCTTAAGATTTCTAACAAGCTGACTATGTGAACCTGTTGGAAAATCAGTTCTACCTATAGATTCATAAAAAAGTGTATCACCACTAAATAACTGCTTATCTTCTTCGAAGTAGAAGCAAGATGAACCCTTGGTGTGACCTGGAGTAAGGATAGTCTTAAACTTCATTCCCTCTATCTCATACTCTTTTCCATCACCGAAATATTCATCTGCATCCAGTGTAACAGGTTCTGCCCAGTTTCCAGAAAGGTTCTGACCTGGATCTTCAAGCAGTTCTTTATCTTCAAGAGGAGCATATATCTTTGCCCCAGACAGTTTTCTAAGTTCATCAGCACCAGTAATATGATCAAAATGCCCGTGGGTTATAAAAATAGCTGATATTTCAAACCCTTTATTTTTAAGCCCATCATAAAGCATCTTCCCATTATCTGCTGGGTCTATGAATATTCCTTTATTGTTGCCATCTTTATATACGAAATAGCAGTTAGTCTGGCACATTCCTAGAGTGACACTTAATATCTTTAAACTCATTCTTATCCTTTAGCTTGTCTATCTACATCTACAATGTCTTTAATCTGTTTAATCTTCTCAACTATCTTGTTAAGCTCTTCTCTGTTTTCAACTTCAAAGGTCATCATAATAGTTGATACTCCATGCTTGCTGGTATTAACATTCATAGAATAGATTTCCATCTCTCTTTCAGTAAACACCTTGGAAATATCTGAAATAAGACCAGCTCGCTTATTAGCATATATGGCAATATCAACCATATACTTCTCGCCCTTACTTGTAGTAAGGTTAGCATCCCACTCTGCCTCAATAAGTCTTGCTCTTTCAATTTCTGGAAGATGAACAATATTAACGCAGTCTGTTCTATGTATAGAAACGCCTCTTCCTCTTGTAACAAAACCAACTATTTCATCACCTGGAAGTGGATTACAGCATTTTACAAATCTGACAGCTATGTCATTAAGTCCTTTAACAACTATAGCCCCGCTCTTGTGGCCTGACTTAGGAACCATCTTAACATTCTCAAGATGTTCGCTTATGCCATTCATAACATCTTCGTCAGTCATCTGCTGTTTTCTCTGAGCATCCATATGCTCTAGAATCTTATTAATGACCTGACCTTCTCTAAGAGCTCCATGCCCTACTGCTGCCATAAGAGAATCCCAGTCATGGAATCCATATTTTGCAACTACGTAGTCTCTGTTTTCCTGTTTGAGAATATCATTAGCTGGAAGAGTTCTTGTCTTACAGTACTGAGCCATAAGGTCCTTACCATGAGTAATATTCTCTTCCTTAAACTCATTCTTAAACCACTGGTTAATCTTATTCTTAGCCTGTGTACTCTTAACAACATTGAGCCAGTCTCTACTTGGTCCCTTAGAGTTCTGAGATGTAATAATCTCGACACAGTCACCATTCTTTATCTCATAATCAATAGTAACCAGTTTACCATTGACTCTGGCACCAATCATCTTATTACCTACTGCCGAATGTACGCTGTAGGCAAAGTCTATAGGTGTACTACCCATAGGAAGGTTCTTTACATCACCTGATGGAGTGAAACAATATACAACATCTGAATAAAGGGCAAGGTCACTCTTTAAGAGGCTTAAGAATTCCTTATTATCAGACATGTCTCTTTGCCATTCAAGAATCTGCTTAAACCAGTTAAGTTTCTCTTCTTCCTGAAGCTCTGGCTTACGGCCATCTGACATCTCCTTATACTTCCAGTGAGCTGCGATACCGTATTCAGCAGTCTTATGCATCTCATAGGTTCTTATCTGTATCTCAAATGGCACACCCTTCGAACCAATAAGTGTTGTATGCAATGACTGATACATATTGGCCTTAGGCATGGCAATATAGTCTTTAAATCTACCTGGAATAGGTTTATATATTTCATGAATAACACCAAGAGCCGCATAGCAGTCCTTAACGTTATCAACTATAATACGTACAGCAAACAAGTCATAAATCTGGTCTATGGTCTTGTTCTGATTTTTCATCTTCTTATAGATACTGTAAAAATGCTTTACTCGGCCATCAATAGTAGCCTTGATACCAGCATTGACAATATGTGCGCTTACTTCATCTACAATACTCTGTACATACTGCTCTCTAACTGATTTTCTAACAGCAATCTTTTCAACAAGGTCTCTATATACATCTGGCTCAAGGTACTTAAGAGATAAGTCATCGAGCTCAACCTTAATCTTGGAAATACCAAGCCTCTGAGCTATAGGCGCATATATATCAAGAGTTTCTCTAGCCTTCTCCTGTTGCTTCTCCTTAGTCATATAAGTAAGGGTACGCATATTGTGAAGTCTATCGGCAAGCTTAATCATAATAACCCTGATATCCTTTGCCATAGCAAGGAACATCTTTCTAAGGTTTTCTGCCTGTACATCAAGCTTATCCTGAGAGTACTGTAACTGTCCCAGTTTTGTAACACCATCAACAAGAAGTGCTACTTCATCGCCAAACTGCTGAGCAAGTTCTTCTTTAGTCATAACAGTATCTTCAACTACATCATGAAGAATACCTGCAGCTATAGTCTCCTTATCCATCTCCATGTCAGCTAAGATAATAGCAACGCAAAGCGGATGGATGATATATGGTTCGCCAGACTTTCTCACCTGATCTTTGTGGAATGTCGTAGCGGTATTATATGCTTTTTCAATAAGGGATGTATCAGCCGATGGGTGATACTTTCTGATACGAGCAATTAGCTCGTTATAAAGAGCTTCAGGTGACTGAAACTCTGCAATCTTTTCAATATGGCCGTCGTCAATGACAACTTCATTGCGCTTTTCTTTTACAGTAGCGACATCTGACATAAGCGTATTTCCCCACACATATGAAAAAAATGCGAAAGGCCTAAGCCTTTCGCATAATATTATAATTCAGCCTGGATTCTTTTACAAGAATTCATTTTAGTAACCCATTCCTGGAGCACCACCTGCTGGCATAGCTGGAGCATCTTCCTTAATTGTTGCAACAACTGACTCTGTTGTAAGAAGTGTGCTTGCTACTGAGCATGCATTCTGAAGTGCTGAACGTGTAACCTTAACTGGATCTAGGATACCTGCAGAAACCATATCTACATACTGTTCATTTAATGCATCAAATCCTGTTCCTGCCTTAGATTCTCTAACCTTGTTAATGATTACTGAACCTTCAAGACCAGCGTTAGCTGCGATGTGGCTAAGTGGAGCCTCAAGAGCCTTAAGAATAATCTTAGCACCTGTCTTAACATCACCATCAAGTGTATCAACAAGCTTAGCAACCTGCTTAGAAGCGTGGATGTAAGCAGATCCACCACCTGCGATTACGCCTTCTTCAACTGCTGCTCTTGTTGCATTAAGAGCATCTTCCATACGAAGCTTAGCTTCCTTCATCTCTGTCTCTGTTGCAGCACCAACCCTGATAACTGCTACACCACCTGAAAGCTTAGCAAGTCTTTCCTGAAGTTTTTCCTTATCGAAGTCAGATGTTGTTGTTTCAATCTGCTTCTTAATCTGCTCTGTACGAGCCTTGATATCTTTAGTCTTACCAGCACCATCAACGATGATTGTGTCATCCTTTGTAACCTTGATTGACTTAGCTCTACCAAGCTGATCAAGTGTTGTCTCTTTAAGGTCAAGACCGAGTTCATCAGAGATAACCTGTCCACCTGTAAGAATAGCGATATCTTCAAGCATAGCCTTTCTTCTGTCGCCATATCCTGGTGCCTTAACTGCTACTACGTTGAATGTACCACGGAGTTTGTTAACGATAAGTGTTGTAAGAGCCTCACCTTCAACATCTTCAGCGATGATAAGAAGTCTCTGTCCACCCTGTACAATCTGCTCAAGAATTGGAAGGATTTCCTGAATGTTAGAAATCTTCTTGTCTGTAATAAGGATGTATGGATCATCAAGATTAGCTTCCATCTTATCCATATCTGTGCACATATATGCTGAGATATATCCTCTATCGAACTGCATACCTTCTACAAGGTCAAGTTCTGTCTTCATTGTCTTAGACTCTTCAATTGTGATAACGCCGTTGTTAGAAACCTTTTCCATAGCGTCTGCTACCATGTTACCAACTTCTTCGTCTCCAGCAGAGATAGCTGCAACTCTTGCAATCTGCTCTTTACCTTTAACCTTAGCGCTCATCTTAGCGATTGACTCTACTGCACACTCTGTTGCCTTCTTCATACCCTTTCTAAGGATAATTGGGTTAGCACCTGCAGCAAGGTTCTTCATACCTTCGTTAATCATTGCCTGTGCAAGAACTGTAGCTGTTGTTGTACCATCACCTGCTACATCGTTAGTCTTTGTAGCAACTTCCTTTACAAGCTGAGCACCCATGTTCTCAAATGCATCTTCAAGTTCAATTTCCTTTGCAATAGTAACACCATCGTTTGTAATAAGTGGAGCGCCGTATGACTTATCAAGTACTACGTTACGTCCCTTAGGTCCTATTGTTACGCTAACTGTATCTGCAAGCTTATTTACACCTGCTTCAAGTGCTGTTCTTGCGTCTGCACCAAATTTAATCTCTTTTGCCATGATTTATACGCCTCCTAAATGATTATTTAACAACTGCAAGTATATCCTGCTGCTTAACAATGATATATGTCTCACTATCAAGCTTTACTTCTGTTCCTGCATATTTAGCATAGATGACTTCATCACCCTTCTTAACTTCCATCTTAACTTCTTCTGTTCCAGGTCCTACAGCAACTACTTCTGCCTGCTGTGGCTTTTCCTTTTCCTGTCCAGGAAGAACGATACCTGATTTTGTTTTAGATTCAGCTGCAAGCTGCTTTAAAACTACTCTGTCTCCAAGTGGTACTAATTTCATGTTTACGCCTCCTAATAAAATATGTAAATTAATTATTCACTGTCGTTTTGTTAGCACTCCTTTTCTTCGAGTGCTAACCACAAGTCATATAATAGTTTTACCGCACTTATCTTGCAAGACAATTTACAGTGATTTAAACAACGTTTTTCTCTGTTTTTCTTCTTTTTTCTTTCGTTTTCTTTAATTATTATATAGGACACCAAATTATAACAGTTTATAAAAGCCTGTCTTATTCCTTTTTTCTATTATGTATGCTATGATTATTACGTATGTAATTATGGTATTATGTAAACAGAAAAGGGCATAAAGTCATAATTTGGGGCGTTATACAATACGGAGAATACTAATGAGTAATTTAAAACACTATATTAAAGGTATTAGCGGCGGCAACACCTATTTTTCGCTAAGCAAGAAGTTCCGTTTCTTAGCATTTTCACTGGGTTTTTATGAAGTACTTATTTCTATAGCCTACTACTCAGCAAAGATTTACCCTATGATGATTTATTCCATCTTCGTAGGCTTATTTTTCTTTATAATAATCAATAATCTTATAAAGCAGGAAAGATATACTACATCTATGCTTATGTCTCTTTCCATAGTAGTTATCACTGCATTCTTATCAACTTTGTATATTGGATTTGAATGTGGTTTTGCTCAATATTGCTATGCCTGCATCGCCGGTATGTTTTATATGTCATTTGTAATAGATAAGCTAAAAAACAAAACAGGGATACCATTCCTTTGCTCTCTTGTTTTTCTTATTTGCTACTTAAGCATATATGTAATGATGATATTTTTACCAGCCGTTCAGCCTCTGTCATCAGCTTGGACCAGGGCATTTCACATAGGTAACTCACTAATCTCATTCTTTACAGTTATCATATTTAATATACTATTTATCTGGGAGATCAATGTTAGAAATAATATGCTTTCTACCCAGAACGAACAGCTCGACGAACTTGCTCACAAAGATCCACTTACTCATCTTCTTAATAGAAGAAGTATGAATACCTTCTTAACAAGAAGTATGGATGGACTTAAAAGTACAGGAAAGCGATTCTCTCTTATCCTTTGCGATATAGACGATTTCAAATATGTTAATGACACATATGGTCACGATGCTGGCGACCTTGTACTTGTTACAATTGCAAATATAATCACCGAAAGCTTACGTGATGGTGATGTGGTTTGTAGATGGGGCGGCGAAGAAATACTTATTCTTATTAATGACCCTATTGAAACAGCTTCTATGGCTGCAGAAAGAATTCGTAAGAAGATTGAAGAGGCAACTACAACATTTGAAGGAAAGCCTATTAATATCACTATGACATTTGGTATTGCAGAATCAATACCTGGATACAGAATAGAACAACTTATTCAGCAGGCCGATGATAAACTTTACATAGGTAAGAAGAACGGCAAGAATCAGGTTGTTATCTAATATAAAAATTAAAAGGAAGGTTTTATTTACTAATGATTAGTGCAAACAATGTAACACTTAGAATCGGCAAGAAGGCCCTTTTCGAAGAGGTAAACATCAAGTTTACAGAGGGTAACTGCTATGGACTTATAGGAGCCAATGGTGCAGGTAAATCTACATTTCTTAAGATCTTATCTGGTCAGCTTGATACAACTAATGGTGAGATAGCTATCACACCAGGTCAGAGACTTTCATTCTTAGAGCAGGACCACTTCAAATATGACGAATACTCAGTTATGGATACAGTCATCATGGGAAACAAAAGACTCTATGATGTTATGAAGGAAAAAGATGCTATCTACGCTAAGGAAGATTTTTCTGACGAAGATGGTATAAGAGCAAGTGAACTTGAAGGTGAATTTGCAGAGATGGATGGTTGGGAAGCAGAATCCAATGCAGCTATGCTTCTTAATGGTCTTGGTATAGATACTTCTATCCACTACTCTATGATGAAGGACCTTAATGGTAATGAGAAGGTTAAGATTCTCCTTGCCAAGGCTCTTTTTGGTAACCCAGATATTCTTCTTCTCGACGAGCCTACTAACCACCTTGATATGGATGCTATTAACTGGCTTGAAGAGTTCTTAATTAACTTTGAAAATACTGTTATCGTTGTATCACATGACAGATACTTCCTTAACAAAGTATGTACACATACAGCAGATATCGACTACGGTAAGATTCAGCTCTACGCTGGTAACTATGACTTCTGGTATGAATCAAGTCAGCTTATGATTAAGCAGATGAAGGAAGCTAACAAGAAGAAGGAAGAGAAAATCAAAGAATTACAAGAATTCATCCAGAGATTCTCTGCCAATGCTTCTAAGTCTAAGCAGGCTACATCCAGAAAACGTGCCCTTGAAAAGATTGAACTTGATGATATGAAACCATCAAGTAGAAAATATCCATACATCGACTTCCGTCCTGAAAGAGAAATCGGTAACGAAGTATTATTCGTTGAAAATCTTTCTAAGACAGTTGATGGCGAAAAGATTCTTGATAACGTATCATTCTCTCTTAATAGAGATGATAAGGTAGCATTTGTCGGTGGTAATGAAAGAGCCAAGACTATGCTCTTTAAGATTCTTATGGGTGAGGAAGAAGCTGATGAAGGAACATACAAGTGGGGTGTAACAACATCTCAGAGCTACTTCCCTAAGGATAATACAAAAGAATTTGACAATGACTATACAATAACAGACTGGCTTATGGGTTACTCTCCTGTTAAGGATGTAACTTATGTAAGAGGTTTCCTTGGAAGAATGCTCTTCCCTGGTGAAGACGGTGTTAAGAAGGTTAAGGTTCTTTCCGGTGGTGAGAAGGTTAGATGCCTTCTTTCTAAGATGATGATAAGCGGTGCTAACTGCCTTATCTTTGATGAGCCAACTAACCACCTTGATATGGAATCTATTACAGCTCTTAACGAAGGTGTTATTAAGTTTAAGGGCTGCGTACTTTTTGCTTGTCGTGACCACCAGTTTGTTCAGACAACAGCAAACAGAATCATCGAGTTTATGCCAGATGGTACTATCATAGATAAGATGACAACATATGATGAATACCTTGAAAGCGATGAGATGGCTAGAAAGCGTACAGTATATCAGGCTCAGATTGAGGAGGATGAAAACTAATCTTGAGCACCATCGATTTACATGTACACTCCACCAAATCAGACGGTTCATACTCACCTTCAGATTTGGTAGATTATGCCTTATCAAAAGGCCTGAAGGCATTTGCACTAACGGATCATGATACAGTTTCAGGTATTGATGAAGCGATAAACCATGCCAAGGGAAAAGGTATAGAAGTTATTCCAGGTGTGGAGCTATCTACAGATTACAATGGAAAAGATATTCATATAGTAGGACTCTACATTGATAGAAATAACCCTACTCTTCTATCTAAGCTGGAAGCATTTCGACTTGCAAGAGACGTTCGCAATGAGAAGATGTGTGAAAAGCTTAGAGCAGAAGGAATAGATATAAACCCTAAGGTCATACAGGAAGCCTACGGCGAATCTGTTATTACCAGAGCTCACTATGCCAAGTATATGTATGACAAGGGCTATATTAATAACGTTAAAGAAGCATTTGAGAGATATATTGGGGACCATGCAAAGTGCTACGTTCCTAAGGAAAAGGTTACTTGTCAGGAAGGTGTAAAGCTTATTCTTGATGCTGGCGGTATACCTATACTTGCCCACCCTTGCCTCTATCATATGTCTGATAGTGTTCTTGAAGGCTTAGTATCCACACTTAAGGATGCAGGCCTTGTAGGAATTGAGGCTATATACAGCACTTATACTCTTTCTGAAGAAAGACAGATTAAGGCTATTGCCAAGAAGTTCGGCCTTAGCATAAGCGGCGGCAGTGACTTTCACGGAGCAAGTAAGCCTGGACTGGATATTGGTACTGGCTATGGCAAGTTAGAGATTCCTTATGACATACTCTTAAATCTTAGAAAGAAACTTATGAGAAAGAAGATATTCTTTACAGACTTAGATAATACATTACTTACTACCGATAAGAAGATTACTCCAAAGACAAGACAGGCTCTTGATAGTTGGCTTGAAGATGGGAACTATATAGCATTTTCCTCTGGAAGACCTCTTGAAAGCGTCCTTGCAGTTGTTAGAGAAAACAACCTGGTTCATGACAATGTTTATGCTATAGGCTTTAATGGCGCCTTAATTTACCATATTAAATCAGGTAAAAAGATAACTGAAAAGCCTCTTTCTTTAGAACAGGTTAAGAAGATATATCAGGTAGCCAAGGCCAATGATATCTACTGTCACACCTATGATGATGATAACATCTTAGTTCCATATGATGGAAAAGAGATACAGTTCTACACAAGAACAGTTAAGCTTCCAATTAAGGTTTTAGATGATTTTGAAAATGAGGTTACTATTCCTCCTTACAAGTTTCTCTGTATAGACCTTGATGAGACCGGTAAGCTTGATCTTATGATAGAAAAGCTTAAGGAAGCTAATGTTGAAGGACTTATCACAGTTAAGTCCAATTCAAAATATCTTGAAGTATTCTCTGATAAATCAGGCAAGGGAAGCGCTGTTATAGAACTCGCAGACCACCTTGGTGTAGATGTTAGAGATACTATAGCTGCTGGAGATGAACAAAACGATATAAGTATGATTCAGGCAGCTGGTCTTGGAATAGCTATGTGTAATGGCAGAGATATAGTTAAGGAATCTGCTGACGTAGTTACTGAAAAAGACAATAATAATGACGGTCTTGTACCGTATCTTATTTAAGCAATTAATACCAAACTATATTTGTTAATTGGAAAGGGGTTTATTATGAAATTTTGTCCAAAATGCGCATCACCTTGTAATGATGACCTACTCTTCTGCCCTAGCTGCGGAACTAAAATAGGAGAAGCTAACCAGCAGGCCCCTACGGCGCCACAGGGAGGGGTTCAGATTCAAAATGGTGTTCCAGTTCATGCTGGTATTCAGGCAGATGCTAAGCCTCCTGTAAATTTACAGGCTCAGCCACAGCCAGCCATGCCAGGAAGCAGCGTTGTTAATAATAATATTACAAACATATCGAATAATTCTTTAGGTTCACAGGGAACAGTAAATATTAATACTAATGCTTCTAAGACTCAGGGCAATGTTCAGATTAGTTCTCATGGATATGTTAATACAGGACTTGAAGGAGCTACACCTGTTGTATCTAATAACCATGTTAAGGTAGTTCCAGGCTCAGGCCAGGCAGTTAATCCTACTGGCGCTCCAGTTAACCCAGGCTCAGCTGCTCCTGTTAATCCTTTTGCTGGTTCTAATCCTAATATGACATACCCTAATCAGGTGCCATATAATCAGCCAGTTCCACCACAGGCTCCTGCTAAAAAGCCTAAGAAGGAAAAGAAGCCTAAGGATCCTAACAAGAAGAGCAAGGCTCCTATGATTATCTTACTTATCCTTTGCCTTCTTATAATTGCTGCAGTTGTTGTTTTATACTTCTTCTGGAATCCATTCAAGAAGAAAACATATAAGAATAACGGACTTAAGTATGATCAGGTAATTGAAAAGATTGCAGATTATGCCAACGATAGAAATGATGTCCTTGAAGATTATCTTGATTTAGCTTGTGCTCCTTGCATTAAGGAAGCATATCTTGATTACTCAGATGTCTTCTTAAAGATTGATGAAGATGCCGTATACAGCTTCGAAGACGATATTATGACTACTATGGTATTTTCTGGTTACGATGCATATGATAAGAAATATGGCTCTGACTGGAAGATTGAAATAGAAGATATTGAATACGAAAAGGTTGATAAAGATGACCTGAAAGATTTAAATCAAGACTTCTATGAGCTCTATGATGACCTTTGCGATCTTGAGACACTCGAAAAAACTGATGAGCTTTCTGATGTATTCTATTCAAAAGAGCTTACTAAGAGTGAATTAAAAGAACTTAAAGAAATCGCAGGATACCTTCTTGATGATCTCTATGATATGGATATCAAGGAAGCATATGAAGTATCTTATACAGCTAAGATTGAAGGTAAAGCTGGTTCAGATGAAATAAAGCATACTGAATATATTGCTAAGGTTAATGGATCATGGATATTGCTTGATAGCAATACAGTAGATATCTTCTATAAGTTCTATGATGCCATAAAGGATTGATAAACTAATCGAGTAGGAGGTGCCTCCTACTCGCCGCGCGGGATGCGTCTGGCAAAGCCAGAAAGAATTGCTACGCATCCATGCGCATAAAAAAAAGAGCAGTGGATTAACCACTGCCTTTTTTATTACGCCTTAGTCTTTGGTACGAATACCCTGCTGTCCTTTTTAACTTTCCTTATTACCTTGGCTGCATCTACAGCTTCTTTGCAGAAAATATTATGACAGCAGATTTCTTCTCCGCCTTTTTCTATTACTGCCTTGGTGTAATTACCCTGACTATCCAAAATATGAGTCTTAACATTGTCCTTAAACTGGATATCCAGTATATGAAGGAGTTTTAACTTAAGTGCCTCATCTTCTATTGGGAACATAATCTCTACTCTTCTTTCAAGATTTCTAGGCATCCAGTCAGCACTACTCATAAATATCTCAGGGGACATATCATTCTCAAAGTAATATATTCTTGAGTGTTCCAGATAATCTCCTACAATACTTCTAACATGAATATTCTCGCTTACACCTTCTATTCCAGGTCTAAGGCAGCAAATTCCTCTAACTAAAAGATTAATCTCTACCCCTGCAGATGAAGCCTCATATAAAGCAGCTATAACATCTGGGTCGCACAGTGAATTCATCTTTCCTATGATTTTTGCTTTTCTATTATTTCTGGCATTGTCAGTTTCACGCTCTATTAGCTTCAGGAGGCGCTTTTTTAGCCATAATGGTGCAAGTACTAGCTTATTCCACATAAGTGGCTCAGAATAGCCAGAAAGCATATTAAATACAGCTGTAGCATCTTCGCCTATTGCCTCCTGGCAGGTAAGAAGCCCTAAATCTGTATAAAGCTTGGCTGTAGCATCGTTGTAGTTACCTGTTCCAAGATGGACATATCTTCTGATGCCATCATCCTCTCTTCTAACAACTAGAGTTATCTTTGAATGGGTTTTTAAACCTACAAGACCATATATAACATGACAGCCTGCTTTCTCAAGCATCTTCGCCCAAACGATGTTATTCTCTTCATCAAATCTTGCCTTAAGCTCTACAAGTACAGATACCTGTTTTCCGCTCTCTGCTGCCTTGGAAAGAGCTTTAATAATAGGCGAATTACCACTTACACGGTAGAGAGTCTGTTTTATTGCAAGAACATTCTCATCCTCTGCTGCCTGCTCTATAAAACTTACTACAGGGCTAAATGACTCATAAGGATGATGAAGAAGTATGTCATGTTTCTTAACTGCATCAAAGATGCTACACCCTGCTGGAAGAAGTGGATTGTCCTGTGGTACATATGGCTTCTTCTTTAAAGAATCAAAGCCATCTAATCCATACATCTTCATAAGGAAGGTTAAATCAATAGGGCCTGCTATGTTGTAAACCTCTTCGTTAGCTACTCCAAGTTCTGATTTAAGTAGCTTAACAAGTTTCTTATCAGCCCCATCTTCAACTTCCAGCCTGATAGCTTCTCCCCACTGTCTCTTCTTAATCTGCTTCTCAATTTCTTTAAGAAGATCTTCAGCCTCTTCCTCTTCAATGGTAAGATCAGCATTACGCATAATACGGTATGGCGCTGAACATATTACATCATTACTAAGGAAAAGCTTGGAAATATTCATTTCGATAATCTCTTCTAAGCGGATAATAACTGTCTTTTCAGGATCAGGTATAATCACAAGTCTTGGAAGTACGCTTGGGACCTGAACTGTAGCAAAATCCACTTCCTTGTCCTTACTCTTAGCCTTTCCATCTACTCCCTGCTTTTTCTTAAGAAGAGCCCCTATATTAAGAGTCTTGTTCTTAATAAGTGGAAATGGTCTTGATGAATCTACTGCCATAGGGGTAAGTACAGGATATACATTCTTCTCAAAATAGGAAGAAACATAAGCTGCCTGTTTTTCATCAAGTTCTTCATAATGCTCTATTAGCTTTATCCCCTTCTTCTCAAAATTAGGAGCAAGCATGTTTAAATATGTATCATACTGTAAATCAACAAATTCATGTAACTTCTCACTTAATGCATCAAGCTGATTTTTTGCTGTCATACCAGCTATATCTTTCTTATTGTAGCCAGCATGAATCATATCCTTAAGTGAAGCTACTCTAACCATAAAGAACTCATCAAGGTTAGATGCAGTAATACTTAAAAACTTTATTCTATCAAAGAAAGGATTAGACTTATCCCTTGCTTCATTAAGGCATCTTCCATTGAACTTAACCCAGCTAAGTTCTCTGTTAATATAATATTTGGGATTATAAAATTCTTTTCTAATGTTCATACTTCTACCTCCGGATAGATAAATCACATATAGATTTATCTAAGCAGTACCCCCCTAAACTATTTTGCTTTTGCAAATGATATAACTGGCTCTATACTGTATACCTCTCCAAAGAAGGCTGCATTCTTATCAAATGCCTCTTTAATAAATACTAAATCATCTTCTTCAGAAACATATATTACCAGCTTATCATCTGATAGCTTAGCTGATATATCTCTAACCTTCTGTTTTGAACCTCTGTCTAAGTTTCCAGCAACTTTTAATATAGCTGTAAGCTTGGCTATACGAAGATATGTGTCCTCATCAAGTCTGTTATCATCAAGTTCTTTGTAGTATAAGAATGGCTCGTAATAATACTTAACTACGCTGGCAACAATCTCTCTTTCCCTATGAGAAAGGCCTATCATTTCAGTATTCATAATAATAGAATATGAGCACTCTCCAACATTGGAAGTGTTAATGAATTTACCACATTCATGAAGTATAACTGCAAGTCTAAGAAGAAATCTGTCTCGTTTAGATAGACCGTGAATACTTGCCATTGCATCATATATTGTTAATGCTATATTGCTAAGAGCCAGGCTTCTTTTCTTACTTCCTATATACCTCTTACTAATATTAATAGCCGCATCAATAATATCTTTTTCAAAGTCATGGGCAATCATTTTAAGTTTCTTTGACTCTGCATACTCATAGGCTATACCATCGCAAAGAGCAACACCTGGTGCCCAAATACGTTTAACGGCATTGTTCTCAATAATTACCTTAAGTATACTGGAAGAAATCTTCATAAGATAGGTCATCTCTTCTGTAATATCCAGCTTCTCAGATAATATTTCATTACTGGTTGAGATACACTCATTAAAGAATGCAAGGAAGTCTTCTGTGGAAATTATTCCATCCTTACTTCCCGGTATTATACCTGACTTAATTATGCCTGATATATAATCATCTACTACTATAAGAGTACCGATTTCCCTCTCTTTAATATATAGCTTCTTAAAGATGGAAAGTTCGTTATATATAAGCTGTTCAAGAATCTCCTGAGATCTTTCAGGCCCCTGTTTCATAGATGTGATACGGTCATACATAGTTAAAACACCTATTCCAAAGCTCTGGGTAGAAACTAAGGAATCGTTGTCAAAAAGTGACATCTGGGCGCTGGCGCCTCCAATATCAACTATGGCCGAACCACTTTCGATTATCTTGTTGAATTTGCTTCCCATAGAAGCAACAGATTTGTAATCAAGAAGTCTTTGCTCAGAGTTACTTAAAACTTCTACCTTGAAACCTGTGCGGTTAAATATCTGATCCTGAATAATAACTGTATTATCAGTCTCTCTAAGGGCACTAGTTCCATAAACCTTATAATCACTTGCCCCGTAGGTTTTCATAATATCTCTGAACTTATTAAGAACATGGCAGAGCTCATCTATCTTTCGATAGCTGATTCTGCCTGTATTATATGAATCGTAACCAAGTGACAGTCTGTGTCTTATATGATCAATCTCCTTCATGCCATTCTTGGCAGATATCTCATATATCTTCATAGCTGTCTCAAATGAGCCAATATCTATGGCCGCAAATACCTTAACATTCATAACCCCTTACCCCTATACTGCCTGGCTAAAACCGCAGGCATTTTACTATATTACAAGTATTTTGCTCTCATAGCGTCGATAAACTGTCTTGCAGTTCTACCGGACATACCGCCATGAGTAAGTTCCCACTTATTAGCTTCAAGAAGTATCTCATCTTCTGATACAGGAAGTTCATACTTCTTAGCTAGTGTTGTAACAATATTGTTGAATTCCTTCTTTTCTGGACTACCAAAGTAGATAGATTCACCAAATCTCTGATAAAGAGAAAGCTTCTCTTCAACTGTTTCGTTACTATGCATATCTTCGCCGCCATCCTTGTCAGAAACAGATTCTTTTACAAGGTGACGTCTGTTACTTGTTGCATATATAAGCACGTTAGAAGGCTTACTTTCAAGACCACCCTCTATAACTGCCTTAAGATACTTATATTCAGTCTCATACTCTTCAAATGAAAGATCATCAAGATAGATAATGAACTTATAATTTCTAATTTTAAGGTTATCTATCAGGTCATTAAGCTCCTTATACTGGTGCTTATATACCTCAATCATACGAAGTCCCTGACCGTAGTACTGATTAAGGATAGCTCTGATACTAGATGACTTACCTGTACCTGATGAACCAAAGAGGAGGCAGTTATTAGCCTTCTTACCCTCAAGAAAAGCTTCTGTATTAGCTATAAGTCTCTTCTTCTGATTATCATAGCCAACTATATCATCAAGGCTGGTTACAGCTATATTGTATATAGGATCAATATGAAGCTTATCTTCTCTTCTTTCAACTCTAAAGGCCTTATGGAGTCCAAATACTCCAACACCATAACTACCATAAAAGGTATCCAGAAGATTTTTGAATTCTGATACATCTTTAGCAACAGCAAGCTTTACAGCCAAGTTATTAATCTCTTCAACTATAAACTTGTTATACTTTATTGCTTCCTTACCTGAACCTTCGTAGTTTGTAAGTAAGGTCATATCTTTAGTGTTACCTACTGCCTCTTCAAGTTTCTTAATGTCATAGGCAAACATATCCATAAAGATTCTATAATCATGAACTACTGCCTGTGATAAAGTCCCTTCAACCTTGCCCTTAAGTTCGCTTGCTACAGTATATGGATTCTCATTATATACAAGAATCTGTGTAAGATAGCAGTGCCATAAGTTTCCCTTAAAGCCTGATTCTCCAGCACATCTATATAAACCACTAACACAGTTATAAAAAAGTCTTTCCTGCTCCTCCTTATCGTAAAAGCCATCCTCAAGATGTTCCATGAGACTGCATACATCCTCTAACAGGGTCATATCCCTAGAGTCTTTATAAAATATTAATTGTGATGCTTGCATGACGCTCTCCTCTCATATTATGTATTGTTATCACATATATGAAGCATATAATGCCGACCATACAATCAGTCCAAATACAAAACCAATAGCGGCAGCAAATCCACATGCTGTTGCCTCTTTAGGTCTTGTATCTCTGTCATTTATTGCCATTATAAGACCTACTAAAGGTACGAAGAAGCTTATTATTACCCATAAACCATTTACCTCATTAGGATTAACATTTCCATTGTATGGATATGTATAAGGTGGATAATTGTTCTGAGGATAATAATTTGATGGCTGTGAACCTATATACTGCCCCTGATAATTAACTCCTGAACTGTCATTGCCACAAAATCCGCAAAATCTTTCATTATCGCCCATCTCTTTACCACATTTCGTACAATACTTCATAAAATAATCTAGCCTCCAATTTTGCTTATATGTATAAAAAATTTTGTTTTTGTCAGGATTAGCATCCTATAACTTACAACCAAGTCATGATTTTGTATTGCCTACTGAACTTCTATAATACTGTCATATATCAAACCTGCGCACTCGTCTACATCCATGCGGTCATATAGATACTCATCAGCATTTTGTTTAAATGCCTCAATTATAGCTTCCTTCTCAATATTCGGAATAATGATATTTATCTCATCGGCCCTTTTATTAATTTCCTCTGTAGCTATATATTCGTTAGTTTCAGATAGTCCATTTTCAGATAGTACTTCCACTGCCTTACTGCTTACAGGTACGCCTTTTTCTGTACCAGCTAAAGAAACCATATATGGATCATTTAAAAGATATTCAAGTAATACAGCTGCATCCTTTGGGCTTTTTGTATCAGCACTTATAGCCCACATAGTAGCAGGCTTAATATACCATCCGCTTCGTTTAGCCCCTTCCATCATCGGATAAAGGCATAGACTAACCTTTACGCCTTTTTCTTCGAGAGCATCCCTGTATTTTTTTGTATCACTTATCCAGCACATGATTCCTACTACCTGGCCATTCTGATACATAGCATTATCAAAAATGTCTACAGGACATAAAACATGCTCATCAATCAGTTTCTTATAAAAGACAAGCAATTCGGCTATCTCAGCTTTTGAAGCAGCAAGTTTTCCATCATCATTAAACATAGCCTTGCCTGTTGACTGTTCATAATATGCTATAAGAAGCATAAATACCTGTTTCTTACTCATTCCCAGCAGGTATTTCCCATCTTTACTTACTACTTCAGCTATTTCGAACAAATCATCCCAGTTTTCCGGACACGAAAGTCCATACTGATCAAGTATGTCCTGATTATAATAGAAAACCTGAGAATTCATAGCAATCGGAAGAGCAATGAGATGTCCGTTTCTTGTGCCATATTCCTTACATTTATCTGAGAATGCATCAAGGTTTATATATTCTGAAAGTTGATTCAGATCATAATATCCTGTCCCATCCTTTGAATAGGTATCAAGCCATGCATAGTTAATCTGCATAACATCTGCTTCATTGTGAGAATTGGTCCATACTTCCATGCGTTTTTCAAAACCATTCCATTCACCATACCTACAGTTGACCTGTATCTCAGGATTCTCTTCCATGAAGTGATCTACACCCTCCATGGTATATTTATGTCTCTCATCATTTCCCCACCAGGATAAAATAATTCTATTCTGTCCTTCTCTTGTAGCAATTGTATCTGAACTCTCTGCCTTCTTATTCTCCTGACTGATATAAAGAAGAGTACAAAATATCAAAAGAATGATAAGGATAATCAAAAGTCCTTTAGTATGATCCTTATTCTTCATTACTTTAACTCCTCCGTATAGACTGTATATCTGGATTTGCCCGCATGCTTAGATTCGTATAGAGCAATATCCGCTTTTTCATATATTTCACTAAAGCTTGGCTTTTTCCCACTTTCATAGTAAACACCTGCACTTACTGATAGTTTGCAATCTTCTTTTTCTTCTTTGAACACTTCTTCGAATCTCTCCATTATAAGGTTCAGACCTTCAGTAACTTTTTTCTCCAAGCCTTCCTTATCACTGTTATCTTTTCTTGCTTCTATAAAAATAGCAAATTCATCTCCGCCCAGTCGTCCTATAAGAGTATCTTCATCAAAAAGTCCCCTTAACATCTTACCGAATTTGATAATTACCTGATCGCCATAACTGTGTCCGTGCTTATCATTAACCCGTTTGAAATTATCCATATCCATCATTATAAAAGCACAATGATCGCCATTTTCTTTGAAAAACAGCCTTTTTTCAGTTTCCTCTTGAAAAGTAGCCTTATTCATCACGCCTGAAAGTTTGTCAACTTCTGCTTTGTATTGCAAGCTTGATACCATATCATCGATTGGCTCTGATATTCTATTAATGATAAGAAGACCAGCAAGAACAAATATAATTGACATTAAAACAGAAATTCTTATGGTAAACGTCCTCAGATTTTTGGTTTCTTTCAAAACTATATCAGCTGGTACTGCACATATTACATTCCAACCATTGGCACAAATGTTAACATTTATAAAATGCTGTTTTGTTGTTATGGCACTGGAAGCTCCGGCCTGAGACAATCTGTGTCCAACAGCTTTATCTATATATTCTGGGATAATATCCCCTATATCATTCGCTTTTGAAGAGAATATTATCCTTCCATCTTTATCTGTCAGCCATATATCTATATTGTCAAGCTGTTCCGGATATACGAAAACTGAGGATAATTCTCTTGTATATACAGATGAAACTAATATTGCGTGTTCATTTACTCTCTTTAGATAGTATATTCTTTCAATATCACCGTTAATACCAAATCCCCACGCCTCCTGATCAGGATTGTTACCAATCAGTTCTGATAAGGGATTATATATATCTCCATCAGAGTAAAGATTCTGTGTTCCATTTGATATCCAGCCTACCTTATGATTATCTGAATAAATTATTCCAAAATCAGAATAGTTATTCATAAGACCGATATCAACAATTCTGTTTTTAATCAGCTCTTCATTTTTAACTTTATCATATGTATCTATACTATTATCTGTTGCATCATATTCGTAATAAGCTTTGTCCGAAAATAATAGTGATGGTGTGGTTTTCATACGCTCAAGATATGAGTCTATATTAAGTTCTATCTGTCTGCTGTTGGCAGCCACAAGGTCAGAAACCTTTCCTTTTATCGTAGCCTTGGATTTTTCAACAATTACAAGGTCCATAACAATTGTAATTGCTACTATTACCGCTGCAAAGATAACCAGTACTTCAATCTGAAAATATTTTAATTTCTTCGCGTTGTTGGTATTCCTGTAAATAACTGAAAAAAGCTTTATCACTAATGGTGTAAAGATAAGTGATACGACATATGAGATTCCAATCATAGGAAGAAGTAAAGGCAGGCAACTTGACGCCCACATGCCTAGCAATGGTGGTCTATTAGCTGGATTTATACGAAGATATGACAAAAAGACATTGACAAATATAACAATTCCGCTTACAAGAATACCATTCCCTATAGAAAGAGGAATGGCATATACCATCCCATGAAGCGCATAATTCTTAATTTTGATTCTACTTACCAGAGCATTGCTTAACTTATCCAGCGGTATAAATAAAGCTATAAAAACACCTACAACAATCGACTCTGTTACATTTAGCAAACAAAACAGTGGAAAGGCAGGAATATTAGCATTAGGATTCTGAGCTACAAAAAAAGAAGATATTACTCCCATGACCGTAGACATGATTACAGCCATCATGATTCTAATGCTATGATACTCTTTACCCTTTGTATTCATTATACTTATTCCCCTCTTTTATATACTACATCTTCTCGCTATTCTTTTCATCACAATACTTGCAACGATAGATTTCTTTATCAGAATCGGCAAGATAAAAGATATGTGGAAGTTCCTGCTCAATAGATGTGATACATCTAGGATTCTTGCATTTCATAACTCCCTTTATTTCCTTTGGAAGTACAAGAGTCTTCTTCTCTACTATCACTCCGTCTTTAACCACATTAACAGTGATTGTATGATCTATAACTGCAAGAACATCAAGGTCAAGTGCATTGATATCACATTCAACCTTAAGTATATCCTTCTTTACTAGTTTACCACTTCTTGCATTCTTTATGATAGCCACACAGCCATCAAATTTATCAAGACCAAGATGGTAATATATAGACATGGCCTTTCCAGCAGGAATATGGTCAAGTACAAATCCTTCTTCAATCTGTCCAACGTTTAACATGTTACTTTCCTTTCTAAACTATTATGCTAATTCAAGTAATGTGAGTATAAGTGCCATCCTTACATAGACACCATACTGAACCTGCTTAAAGTAAGCTGCTCTTGGGTCATCATCAACTTCAACACTTATCTCATTAACACGTGGAAGTGGATGAAGTACAAGCATATCTTCCTTTGCAAGTTCCATCTTTTCTTTAGTTAAGATATAGAAATCTTTAAGTCTTAAATAATCGTCTTCGTTGAAGAAACGTTCTCTTTGAACTCTTGTCATATATAGAATATCCAGTTCTGGCATAGCATCATCAAGTTTAACTACTTCTTTAAATTCTATATTGTTATTTTCAAGAGTCTCTCTGATATAACTTGGGATACGCAGTTCTTCAGGTGATATAAGGATAAATTTAACATTCTCATATCTGATTAAAGCATTGATTAATGAATGAACAGTACGTCCAAACTTTAGATCTCCACAAAGTCCTATTGTAAAGTTATCAAGTTTTCCCTTAAGGGAACGTATTGTAAGTAAATCTGTAAGTGTCTGCGTAGGATGCTGGTGTCCACCATCCCCTGCATTGATTACCGGAATCTTAGACTTTGATGCAGCAACCATAGGTGCACCTTCCTTAGGATGACGCATAGCACATATATCAGCGAAACATGAAATTACACGTATTGTATCTGATACGCTTTCACCTTTTGATGCTGAAGACGAGCCTGCATCTGAAAAACCTATAACACTTCCGCCAAGATTAATCATGGCTGATTCAAATGAAAGTCTGGTTCTTGTACTAGGTTCGTAGAAACATGTTGCAAGCTTCTTTCTGTCACAGATATGGGCGTATTTATCAGGATTCTTCTCGATATCATTGGCCAGATCAAAAAGCTTGTCAAGCTCCTTAGTTGTAAAGTCTAATGGACTCATTAAATGTCTCATAATTGTAGCTATTCCTTTCTGTATAAGACTTTGCTTAATTTCAAAAAATAGGAGAGATATGAATCTCTCCTATGAGTAATTATATTATTGTAAGTAAGTCATCAACCGGTTTTCTTTTTGGAGCTACTGGTTCTTCTGCTGGATATCCTATAGGAATGAGGCAGGATACTTCTCTGTCTTCTGAAAGACTTATAGCCTGTTCAACCTTATCTCTGTCAAAGATACCCTGGATAACTGTTCCAAGACCATGCTCATAAGCAGCAAGGCAAAATGCCTCGCATGCTGCACCTGTATCAAACATCTGCCAAGCACCTTCTCTGTCAGTAGAATATGAACCATCACGTTCAAAACCACTTCTATTCTTAATGAATGTAACAACAACTACTGCTGGTGCTGACTTAATTATCTCTCCATTGTGTGGATATGCACTTGTGCAATCACCAATCTTATCTTTAAGTTCCTTATTTGTAACAACAACGTATCTTGTAATCTGAGTATGCTTCCAGCTAGGAGCGTATGATGCTTCTTCTACAATCTTCTTAAGAAGTTCAGCATCAATAGGTCTATCCTGAAATGCTCTAATACTACGTCTACCCATAATACAGTCTCTTGCTTCCATGTCATACCTCTCTTTCATAAGTAAAATACACTATAAACCCTAATGAAAATTGTACCATAGAGCAGCCTTAGCCGCCATAAGTAAATATGTATAATTTATAGTACAATGTTCTCTACATCTACTTTCTCTATAGTAGATAAAATCTCTTCATTAACATCTTTTATATCAACAACTCTGCCTGCATGATTAGATATTGCCTTCTCCATATAGTTACGAGCATCTCTTGCATTGGCAAAGTTCTCAAGATGTGCGTTGCATCTTTCTTCAAAGAAGCTAAGAGAGTACTCTTTTGCCTCTTTAGAAAGCTTATAATCCTGCTTCTTACACATACTTTCAAGTATCATAACAAGCTGCTCAGCAGTATAGTCTTCAAAATCAATAAATTTATTGAATCTTGATTTTAATCCTGGGTTAGAACATAGAAATTCTTCCATAAGGTCAGGATAACCAGCTACGATAACAATTAAATCGTCCCTGTTATCTTCCATCCCCTTAAGAAGGGTATCAACTGCTTCCTGTCCAAAGTCTCCGCTTCCCTTATTTACTGTAAGGCTATATGCCTCATCTATAAATAAGATACCGCCAAGTGCTGAATCTATAACTTCTTTAGTCTTAATTGCAGTCTGTCCAACATAGCCTTTAACAAGACCTGATCTATCAACCTCTATTAACTGGCCCTTAGATAATACCCCAAGATTTCTGTATATATCTGCCAGAGTTCTGGCAACAGTAGTTTTACCAGTACCAGGATTACCTGAAAATACCATATGCTTTGATACGTCAGAGAACTTCATATTCTTCTCTTTACGCATGTTCTGTACCTTAATAAGGTTAACCAAACTGTTAACTTCATTTTTAACACTATCAAGGCCTACAAGACTGTTAAATGACTCAAGAAGTTTTTCTAACTCTTCAGGGTCAGCTTCTGGTCTGGTACTTGGTGCCTTTACAGGATACAGTTTGTCACTGTTAAGGTATCTAACGCCAAATTCATCAAGGAAATTATCCATGCGGTCGCAGAATAAGGTCATCTTTCTTGATGCACGTTCAGATGAATCTTCGCTGCAAGCCATCATAGTCTGACCAAATAATCTATAAGTGTCAGCTATAATCTGTCCCTTCTGGTTCTTATATGGATCATCACTTATAAGTTTCTTAGCATCAGCTAATACACAGTACTTAAGTACTAAAGGAACCTCTTTTCCATATTCATCAGGATTAAGTTTCTCTCTGTGTTTAAGAGCAGCTATCTCTTCTTTTGCCGGGCATGAACCAATATTCTCTTTAATACAGTTCATCTCCCCCTCGGAAATAGTACCATCTAAATCCGAAAGATATATTCCAAACTTTATAAGTCCAAAGCGAAATGACTCTGTTAGCTTTGTATCAGAGGTAATATCTGAAACTTCATAGTCTTTAAGAAGATCACATATATCCTCACATCTCTTAATCATTTCCTTTAAGTTATTATCCATAATTCTCCCCTTAACTTATTAGGTGATTAACCAATACCAATAACTTCGTTCTTAGGCGCTTCACATGGTGAAACTGAAATTGCTGTAAGTACTGGTCCTTCTCCTCTGTATCCTTCAAAGAATTCTCTCTTTACAGTACATGTAACATTGGCCCAAGACTTATCCTTAATTGTATCTGCCTTGTCATACTTACAAATATATCCAAGAAAAGTTAAGTCGTCAGCACAGCAAGTCATAGCACGTCTTCCTGGAACAAAATATCCCTTAGGAAGGGCACCTGGTCTTAAGTTTTGAGCAAGGAAAGATATCTTCTTTCCTTCATATCTCTCAAGATGATCCATAACATCCAGATACCATAAGCCATAAGAATTGTCATCAAGCTTAATCTCATCAGCCTTTAAGTCGTAAGGAAGATCTTCTTCGAATATCTCATCAATCTCCCCGTCCTTATTCTCAAATACAACTGCAGCTGCAGCATTAACAGCCTTAATATTTCGTCTATATGTTCCAAGATTGTCCATGCAGTCATCGCATCTGTTAAAAATAATAAGTTCTGAATTTCTAACCTGCTCAGCCACCATAGACTTCATATTGTTATAATACATAGGGAATGTTGCAGCATTGACACAAGTAATCTGCTGCTCCATAACCCATGAAGAAGGAAGCTGTAAATCCTTATTATTCCACATACCATTGTATTCAATAATGATTCTCTCAGGCTTCCACTGCTTTTCTATTTCAGAAAGATGTTCTACAGTAAAATCCTCTTCATCTTCAATCTTCTCAATAATAGTTTTTGACTTTTTTAAGAGTTTTGTATCATACTCTTCTTCGCCTTCCTCACAAAGAATAAGTAATGTTGTTCCTCTAATCTTGAAATAGTCCTGTGCTAAAGTGAATTTTAAAAATGAAGTCTTTCCGCTCTCAAGAAATCCGTTAATGAAATAAACCGGTTTCATTTATTTTCCTCCAAATAATGCCTTAAGGTTATCTTCTTTAAGATCTGAGCCAATAACACAGAATCTACCTGTTGGCTGTGGGCTGCCTTCTCTTACATTGCTCTCTTCTGGAACATAGTCAAAGTATACCCAGCTACCTTCTGGACTCTGAACCATACCCTTTGCTCTAAGAACAAAGCCATATGTGTCTCTATCATCAAGTGCCTTAAGAATATTCTCTATATCATCCTTTGAATACTTAGAAGGTGTTTCAAATCCCCAACTTGTAAATATTTCATCAGCGTGGTGATGTCCTTCATGATGATGGTCATGGTCATGACAATGGCACTCTTCCCCATCTTCATGATGATGATGGTGATGTTCATGTTCGTGATGATGGCACTCATGATCTTCATCATGATCGTGATGGTGATGTTCGTGATCATGGTCATGGCAGTGGCATTCTTCCCCATCTTCATGATGGTGATGATGATGCTCGTGGTCATGGTCATGACAGCAGCACTCCTCTCCATCTTCATGGTGATGATGCTCATGCTCTTCCTTATATTCAGCCATAAGCTGAGCAGCAAGATCAACCTTGCCTTCTATTGTTTCTTCAATTGCCTTACCGTCTATGTCATTCCAAGGTGTTGTAACTATTGTTGCTGTCTGGTTGTGCTCTCTAAGAATATCAACAGCTTCTTTAAGCTTCTCATCGCTCATCTTATCTGTACGGCTAAGAATAATTGTTCCAGCATGCTCTACTTGGTTAACATAGAACTCACCAAAGTTCTTAACATACATCTTAGTCTTTGAAGCATCGATAACTACTACGGCACTATTAAGTACCACATCATCTCCAAGGTCAGCTGATTTAATTGCCTTAACTACATCTGAAAGCTTACCAACACCTGATGGCTCAATAAGTATTCTGTCTGGCTTATACTTACTAAGTACTTCCTTAAGAGAAGTTCCAAAGTCACCAACAAGTGAACAGCAGATACAACCTGAGTTCATCTCCTTAATTTCGATACCTGCGTCCTTTAAGAAACCGCCATCGATACCGATTTCACCAAATTCATTTTCAATAAGTACTACCTGCTCATCAGCAAGTGCTTCCTTAAGTAATTTCTTAATAAGAGTTGTTTTACCTGCTCCTAAAAATCCTGATACTACGTCAATCTTTGTCATTACAATAACCTTCTTTCTATAATAAAAATCCTTTATTAATTAATCCTCATCAATTATATCAACGTCTTTTTTATATTTCTTAACACCCTTCTGGAAGAAGTGTGATGCCACTAAGCTAGACACACCGCTATAAATAAGCGCGATTCCTACTACTAAGAATGTAATCTTAGCAAGGAAGCCAGGTCTTAAAAGTAAAACTACAGAAATAAGTATATTAACTACAGATAAAATCAAAACCATCTTCCAGGTAGTAAACTTCATTCTCATAAGATCAAATGCTGTCTGTAACTTAACAACACCGGAATAAAGAACTATAAGGCCAAGAACTGGCTGGAAGAAATCTGTCAGTACATTAACCCTAATATAGATAATACAGCCAATAATTATAAGAAATACACCTGTTACGAAATCATGGCTATAAAAGTCATTCTTAATATCCTTCTTTACATACTTAAGTATAAAGAACATACCAGCAATAATAGCTACACTTCCAAGAAGATATCCAATTAATCTTTCTGTTATATGAGGTGCAAATACAAATACTAATCCAGCGAATATTGCAAGAAGCGCTGTCATCTCCGAATTATCCCTAAATTTCTTAAACAATTCCTTATCTTTCTTTTCTTCTATATTTGCCATATCAATCTCCAATCTTTCCGTGACCTACCGCCACACACCAACATATTATACCACAGTTTATCCCTATTAGTTACGTTTTAGACAGAATTCTCACAATGTTCAAAACATGTTATGTAACCCCAAAATATTATGTTAACCCCATATTATGTCAACCATATTTCAAACATGATTTTTTACTTCTAAATCCCCTCCGCCAGCTATCTATACTACTGATCCGCTCGTGAAGAACATTTCTATCCTTCTACGATTTGGGCAGGCTTTCCAAAACTGAACCATCCTTCATAGACGCACTTCAGATGCAAACTAAGATATTCAACCTCAACCTGACTCATTTGTACAAGCTGATGTAAAACCCGCGTGTCTTTCGTAGTAAAATGTTAATTCCGCGCTTTACAGGGTATACCCCCACCTCAAAGTGGATGAGTCACCTAGCGCGGAATCCATTTTACAGAAAGACAAAGCGCTGGTTTTACACAGCGAAGTACAAGCAGACGTTAGGTTGAGGTTGATATCTTAGTAAGCATCTTCGTTTGAACGGTATAAAGGATGGTTCATGGAAAGCCTGCCACAAATCGTGAAGGATCACGAAATGTCCCTCAATGTCGCGAATCGGCAGTATAGATACCTGCCGCAGGGGAGGTTGTGAAAAGAAAATTAAAAAAATATATAAATAAGGAAGGGGAAAGTGTGTTGGAAAAAGTTGCTTAATGGGGGTTAAGTAAATTGGAAATGTGACGATATATAAGGTGTAAGATAAAAAACTTCAAAGGCAAAACAGGAGAAATCCTGCGACGCAAAGCTATAGGGCCTTAAATGTGGTAGCCAGTTGCAGCATAGATTAGACAAATCTAACCACTTCGCCCACCCCGAAGTGGTTTTTTTAATCGAATAAAAGGAGGTAAACATTATGAAAAGAACATGGATGAACGGAAACGGTAAGTTAGGAAACAAGGGCGTATCTCTCGTAGAACTTCTTGTTGTTATAGCAATAATGACAATTCTTGCAAGTATATTAGTACCTAATCTTCTTCAGTATATAAAGAAGGCACAGAAAGCTTCTGACCTTGAAATAGCAAGAGAAATAGGCGAAAGTCTTGAGAGATTAATCGCTATTGACTCAGCCGTTAGAGATCAGTGGGACAAAATTCCTACAGCTTCTAGCTATATTACTTTCAATGTAACAGACCATAACGGTGAAACATATAGAATGAATAACGTACTTGAACTTACAGAGATTAAGTTTAGAAGTGCAGCTATGAAGGAATCTCAAATCATATGTGATGCCCTTAAAGATGAGCTTGGAAGAAAAAATAATATCCAGATTAACTATACAGATAAGTATATTACAGAACTTCGTGTAACAAGAAGACAGTCTGACGGACGTGTTGAAGTATGGGCTTCAAACAATAAGGAAGGTAGATCATCAACTGTATATTACAGACTATATCCAGATGCTGACCCTGCATATATGTCAAACTTCACAGAACCAGCATCAAGTGCTAGCGGAGCTAGAACCAGATACTAATAATTTCCTATTGGAAAACTACCAAAAAAGATGAGCTAGATTTCTAGCTCATCTTTTTAATTTGTCTAAAGCTTATAATTATGCGTTCTTACCACAGCACTTCTTATATTTCTTACCACTTCCGCATGGACATGGATCATTAGGATATACCTTAGCTTCTTTCTTGATTGTTGAAGAAGCCTTCTGCTCTTTGTAAAGAGCCTTAAGCTTATCTTCGTCGAAGATAGACTTCCACTCTTCAAGACCATATAACCAGTCTGCCTGAGCAGCAACCATATTCTTGTAAAGAAGTTCTTTATCAAATTCAAGACTTACTACTGTATCCTCATCCATCTCTTCAATTGGATTAGGCTTAACAAGGCTGTCATTGATACCATCAAGGAAAGCAACCATGTGAAGAAGTGTAAGACCATATTTTTCAGCAAGTTCTTTTACAGAGCCCTTAACCTTCTCATCTGGATTAGCAAGAAGCTTCTTATATACTTCTTTCTCTTCCTGGAAATACTCACTCCAGAGAGCCTGTAATTTATTTCTGTCTGCGTTCTCATTATATGCTTCTGAACGCCACTGTTCTAACAATGTCATCTGTTTATCCTCCAAAAATTAGATGTTTAAATTATAAAAATCTTTATTATTATAGCAGTAATCCTTATAGATTAAAAGTTTTTTACCTAATTAGGTCTACCGCCTGTTTTACGTTATCTACACCGATGATTTCTAGCTTACCAGCCTTGTTCGCAAATTTGTCTTTTATTCTTTCAAGGCACACTTTTGGTATTACTATTGTTGTAAAGCCAAGTTTAACTGCTTCACTTACCCTGTTTTCAATTAGGTTAACAGCTCTGACTTCTCCTCCAAGTCCTACCTCTCCTATAGCTAATAATTTCTCATCAATTGGCTTATCAAGATAGCTAGATGCAAGTGCAAGAATAATACCTAAATCAATTGCTGGTTCATAAACCTTAAGACCACCAGCTATATTTACATATGCATCGCATCCTCCGATTCTAAGTCCTAATCTCTTTTCAAGAACTGCTATAAGAAGGTTAACTCTGTTGTAATCAGCGCCTGCACTTTGTCTTCTTGGATTAGGGAAGGTAGTTTCACTAACAAGAGCCTGAATCTCAAGAAGAATAGGTCTTGTTCCTTCTATAGAAGCGGTGCATACAGTTCCTGACGCGCCCATAGCCCTTCCGCTTAGCATATATTCAGATGGGTTAGTAACCTCTCTAAGTCCTTCCTGTACCATCTCAAATACGCCTATCTCATTAGTTGAGCCAAATCTGTTCTTTACACCTCTAAGTATTCTGTATGAGGCATATCTGTCGCCTTCAAAGTAAAGAACAGTATCAACCATATGCTCAAGCATCCTTGGACCCGCTACAATACCATCTTTTGTAACGTGACCAACAATGAATATGGCTATTCCTAGTCGTTTGGCTATATCTAATAATATCGAAGTTGACTCTCTTATCTGAGAGGCACTTCCTGGGGCTCCTGTTGCCTCTTCACTAAACATAGTCTGTATTGAGTCTATAATAACAACCAGAGGCTTGCTATCTTCTATTGCAGCCGATATATTAGCCAGATTAGTTTCACATAATAGACTTACGCTGTCATGAAACTGCCCAATACGCATGGCACGCATTTTAATCTGTTTTAAGGATTCCTCGCCAGATATGTATAATACTTCTTTGTCGTTATCAGAAAGGTATTTGCACATCTGAAGAAGTAAAGTTGACTTACCTATACCTGGATCACCACCTACTAAAGTTAGTGAACCTGGTATTATACCTCCGCCAAGTACCCTATCCAGTTCCTCTATACCTGTAACTACCCTATCGTCTTCTGTAACAGTTATTTCAGATATCTTTGAAGGTTTTATACTTCCAAGAGATAACCCCCTTATTCCAGCTGATTTGCCGCCTTTTGTAGTTGATGAAGGTGCTTCTGTAAATGAAGCAACAGCACTACAGGATGGACACTGTCCAAGCCACTTTGCAGATTCATAGCCACATTCTTTACAAAAGAAGCTTATCTTCGTTTTCGAACCTTTTGTCATACTAAAAATATGTCCCCTTTTTTCGTATTTATCCAACAAACAAATAATGCCTTCTCATAATGCAACTATGGATTACATAGGCATAAGAGAAGGCATAAAAATTAATATTATTTAGATTATTTCTTAATCTCGACCTTTACATCTCCGCATCCGGCAAGTTCAACACTTAAGCTAAGCTTACCACCAAGATTAGTCTTCATAGTTCCAACTTCTGCACCAGCAACAAATACCTTATAATCTTTATCTTCTTCAAGACCAACTGTTATCTGTGCATCTTCTGGGCCTTCAACAGTAAACTGAATTCCTGATTCTGTTTCAGTAAAGTTATTAACTGCTGTTCCTGGAACTGATTCATATAAAAACATTCCATTCTTTTCAAGACGTGTTATTTCATTAAATGTCTTAACCTTGAGCATATCTCCTGCATGCTCATAGTCTTCTAATTTGCTTTTTGTAGTTAATGTATAATCTCCAAAACTAATACTTCCATCTGACTCTGTACGAATTAATTCCTTAACTAAAGCCATTTATAGCACCTCCAAAAGTGTTATTTGATACAAATTAAGTATAGCATTTTTTAAGAGTAAAAGTATAGGTAACTGTAAATATTTTATGAATAAATAATAACATTAACCCTACTTCTTCTTTTTCTCTTTTACATCAGGTTTAAATACTACTTTACCATCTTTGACTGTAGCAGTCACTGTTTGTCCTGGAAGGACATTGCCCTCTAGAAGTTCTTCTGCAAGCTCGTCCTCTACCTGAGTCTGAAGGGCTCTCTTAAGAGGTCTTGCTCCCATCTTCTTATCACTGTAATTATCTACAAGATATGTTTTAAGAGCAGGTGAAACAGTAAGTTTAATATTCATCTGATTCTTGCATCTCTTAATAAGATTATTAGAAAGAAGTGTAACTATCTTCTTCATATCAGGTGTCTCAAGTGGATGGAAGACAAGAATCTCATCTATACGGTTAATAAACTCTGGCTTAAAGATTCGCTTAACTTCCTCCATAACACCTGACTTCATAACCTTATAGTCATGTTCATGGCTTTCATCAGTTGAAAAACCAAGTTTCTTTGGATCAACAATTCTTTGAGCTCCAGCATTACTTGTCATAATAAGTATTGTATTCTTAAAGCTTACTTTTCTACCCTTAGAATCTGTAATATGACCATCATCAAGTACCTGAAGTAAGATATTAAATACATCTGGGTGAGCCTTCTCTATCTCATCAAATAAGATAACAGAATAAGGATTTCTTCTAACCTTTTCTGATAACTGGCCCCCTTCGTCAAAACCTACATATCCTGGAGGTGAACCAATCATCTTAGATACAGAATGTGATTCCATATATTCTGACATATCAACTCTAATTAGAGCATTCTCACTGCCAAATACAAGCTCACTAAGCGCCTTAGAAAGTTCTGTTTTACCTACACCTGTAGGTCCTAAGAACAAGAAAGAACCTATAGGTCTGTTAGGATCCTGAAGGCCTACTCTACCTCTTCTAATTGCCTTAGCAACAGCTGTAACAGCCTCTTCCTGACCTATTACCCTCTTATGAAGCATATCTTCAAGCTTAAGTAATCTCTCACTTTCTTTTTCAGTAAGCTTATTAAGAGGAACCTTAGTCCATATACTAACAACCTGAGCTATAGCATTTTCATCAATAACAAGTTCTGATTTCTCAAGTTTCTTGTTATAAGCCTTCTCAAGTCTTTCTAACTTCTTCTTTAAAGCATCCTGCTCTCTTTTAATCTCCCCAGCCTGGCCAAATGCTTCTATTCTAATAGCACTTTCAACCTGTTCATTTTTAGCTGCGATTTCTTCTCTGAGATTCTTAATATTCTCAGGAACGATCATGCCCTTAAGCTTGGCAGCTGCGCTGGCTTCATCAATAAGGTCAATAGCCTTATCTGGAAGATTTCTGTCATTAATATATCTTTCTGACAGTCTAACTGCAGCAGATACAGCATCATCTGTAATCTGTATACCATGGTGCTGCTCATATTTATATTTTACCCCTTTAAGGATTTCTATAGCCTGATCTATAGTTGGTTCTTCAACTGTTACAGGCTGAAAACGTCTTTCAAGAGCTGCATCCTTCTCAAGGTATTTTCTATATTCACTTATAGTTGTTGCACCAATAAGCTGTATTTCACCTCTGGCAAGAGATGGCTTTAATATATTAGAAGCATCAATAGAGCCTTCTGCACCGCCTGCTCCTATAATTGTATGAATCTCATCAAGGAAAAGGATAATATTACCAGCATTAATAACTTCATTAATTACTTTTTTAATTCTTTCCTCAAATTCACCCCTATATTTACTTCCTGCAACCATAGCTGCAAGGTCAAGAGTTACAACTCTCTTATTCTTTAGAGTATCTGGCACTTCACCATCTGCTATTAAGCCTGCAAGACCTTCTACTATAGCTGTTTTACCTACGCCTGGTTCTCCAACTAAACAAGGATTATTCTTAGTTCTACGGCTAAGGATCTGTGTTACACGCTGGATCTCACTGTTCCTTCCAATAACAGGATCAAGGCTGCCCTCTTTTGCAAGTTTGGTAAGGTCCCTTGAGTACTGATCAAGTGTAGCTGTTCCATCTTTTTTCTTCTTCTTGCCGTTTTTAATTTCAATATCGCTTGCTTTAAACTGTCCTTCAAGACCAGATGCCATGCAAACATCATAGTATACCTTTGAAGGATTAAGTCCCATAGCAGCAATTATTCTTATAGCAACACTATCTGTTTCTCTAAGAAGGGCGATAAGAATATGCTCTGTTCCTATCTTGCTTTCACCAGTTTTGGCAGCTATCTTACCTGCATTATCAAGAACCTTCTGAGCCTTAAGCGATAGTCCCTTATGCTCTTTAAGAAGAAGTCCTCCTTGTGGAAGAATAGCCTCGCTAATAAGTTCTAATACTCTTATCTCATCTACGTTATTGTCCTTAAGAACCATAGCTGCTACGCCGGTTCTTTCTCTTATAAGTCCTACAAGAAGATGTTCTGAACCAATATAACCAGACTTCATCTGTTTAGAAGCCTGAGAAGCAAGTTCAAGAGCTATATATGCTTTGTCTGTAAATTGATCTTTCTTAAAATTCATACCAATATCCTTATATCTAATCTAAGGAAAAGCCCGCTATAACAAGCGGGCTCTTAGTTAATAGGAAATTACATTCGCCTAGACGAAGCGATACCCAGAAAACATATAATTATAATTATTCATCATAATCTTCGTAATCATCAACTGGTCTAGCAGCTGGTCTTGGCTGAGCTGGGCGCTGTCCCTGTGGTCTTGCTGCTGGTCTTGCACCTGCTGGCTGAGCCGGACGCTGTCCCTGTGGTCTTGCTGCTGGTCTTGCACCTGCTGGCTGAGCTGGACGCTGTCCTTGTGGTCTTGCTACCGGTCTTGCGCCTGCTGGCTGAGCTGGACGCTGTCCCTGTGGTCTTGTTGCTGGTCTTGCACCTGCTGGCTGAGCTGGACGCTGTCCCTGCGGTCTAGCTGCTGGTCTTGCAGCTGGCTGTGCTGGTGCTCTTCTTACAGGTCTTGCTGGTCTGTAATCTTCTTCCTCATCCTCATCGTCTTCTTCGTCGTCATATTCATCATCTTCATCGTCATCATCATATGAACGGCTTAATTTCTTGAAGAATGTACGCTTTCTAGGCTGTTCATCCTCTTCTTCATCGTCATCTTCTTCATCGTCATCTTCTTCATCATCATCGTCGTCATATCCATAATCATCGTCATCATCTGCATTTCTATTGAAATACTTAAATCCAAAGAAAAGTGAAAGGATAATAAATACTACACAAACACCGATTAAGATATATACAACACTCTTAGAAACTCCACCCTTAGCGCCACTTGATGCTGTACCTTTTCCAAAGATATCTGGATCATATGTAATATAATTTATACTTCCTGATTCTGATTGTTCACAAAGATAAAAGTTTGTTGAACCTGTTACTGGATCCTGAGCAAATACTATAAAATAATGTTCATCAAGTGAGTTTCTCCAAGCTGTAGCATCAGAGCCTGAAATAGGTGCACTTTCATATACAGATGGAAGTCCTTCTGGTTCATCATCTGTCTGAAGAGGTACAAGTCCATTAATAGCACTTGTTGGCTGTGCAGGTTCTGTAACTTCAGGTTCGCCTTCTTCTGGAGCAACTTCTTCATCAGGATTAACATCACCTTCTTCAGGAGTGCCTTCTTCTGGAGCCTGTGCTACATCAGCCTGAGCAACAAAGTCACTTCTGATAAATCCTACAGAGCCATCTGAGAATTCAACCTTATACCATTCCTTACCATCAGTACCTGTTTCTGAACCTCTATAAGTTACAACTTCACCATTGCTGGCTTTCTTAACTACATTGTCAGCACTTGAGTCAGAAGATGAACGAACATTGATGCTGTCACCTGTAACCTTAAGCTGATCTCCATCGTTATAGGCAAGAGCTACTATGCTCATTGCAAGTGATAATACTATGGCGCTAGCAAGTACTAATACGCTCTTTAAACCAAATCTTTTTGCCATTTCTAATTCCTCTCTTAAAACATTTTGCAAGATGTAGCTTATGCTTCATCAATTGCTTTTCCGATATCATGTCTCATGTACTTATTGTCGAATGATACCCACTCTGTTGCATCGTAAGCTTTCTTACGTGCCTCTTTGAGGTTGTCTCCCTTAGCTGTTACGCCAAGAACTCTACCTCCATTAGTAACAATCTTGTCACCATCGAATTTTGAACCTGAATGGAAACAGAAGTAATCATCTTTTCCTTCAAAATTCTCAAGGCCTTTAATTTCAAACCCTTTTTCATATTTTACAGGGTAACCTTCTGAAGCAAGCATAACGCATACTGCTGCATTATCTTCAAATTCAAGGTTAATCTTTTCAAGATCACCATCTACGCAAGCTTCCATAACGTCGATTATATCATTTTTCATTCTAGGAAGCACTACCTGAGCCTCTGGATCGCCAAATCTGGCATTGAACTCAAGTACCTTAGGTCCACCCTGTGTAAGCATAAGTCCGAAGAAAATAATTCCTTTGAATTCTCTTCCTTCAGCAGCCATAGCATCAACAGTCTTCTGATAGATATTTTCCTTACAGAATTTATCAACTTCTTCTGTATAGAATGGGCTTGGTGAGAATGTTCCCATACCACCTGTGTTAAGACCTGTATCACCATCTCCGGCTCTCTTATGATCCTGAGCACTTGTCATAATCTTAATAGTCTTACCATCTGTATATGAAAGAACTGAAACTTCACGACCTGTCATAAACTCTTCTATAACAAGTCTGTTACCAGCACTACCAAACTGCTTATCAAGCATAATAGACTTAACACCGTCTATAGCCTCTTCCTTAGTATTGCAGATAAGAACGCCCTTACCAAGTGCAAGACCATCTGCCTTAAGTACTATTGGGAATGATGCTGTTTCAAGATATTTAAGAGCATCATCAGCATTGTCAAAGTTCTCATATGCAGCAGTTGGAATACCATACTTCTTCATAAGATCCTTGCTAAATGCTTTACTTCCTTCAAGAATAGCTGCATTCTTTCTTGGGCCAAATGTCTTAAATCCAGCCTTCTCAAATTCATCAACTATACCTGCTGCAAGTGGATCGTCAGGACCGATAATTACAAAGTCAGGATTTTTTTCCTTTGCGTATGCAACCTGAGCTTCAAAATCCATAACAGAAATATTCTCGCACTCAGCGATTTTAGCTATTCCTGCGTTACCAGGGCAGCAATATATCTTATCTACTCTGCTACTCTTCTTTACGGCCATGGCTATAGCATGTTCTCTACCACCGCCGCCTACAATCATAACTTTCATAGCCTGTCTCCTTGTTTAGTTTTATAATTCGCCATTTGCAATCATATCGATTGCCTTTGGAAGAATCTGCCATTCAGCCTCTTCCATAACTCTTTGCTGTAATACCTTAGGTGTATCACCTTTTTCAATATATACAGCCTTCTGCAGGATAATAGGACCTGTGTCTGTTCCTTCATCTACGAAGTGAACTGTAGCGCCTGTAACCTTAACTCCTCTTTCAAGAGCAGCTTCATGAACCTTAAGTCCATAATATCCAGTACCACAAAATGATGGAATAAGTGATGGATGAATATTGATTATCTTACCTGCATATTCATCAATCATAATCTTAGGAATAACAACTAAGAATCCTGCAAGTACTATTAAATCAGGCTTAGCCTCTTTAACCTTAGCTAAAAATGCTTCGTTAAACTTATCCCGGTTTTCATAATCCTTAGGAGATACGCATATGCCATCTATACCTGCATTCTTAGCACGCTCTAAGGCATAAGCATCCTTATTATTACTGATTACTCTAACAATTTTGGCATTTCTAATTGTGCCATCATTAATTCTATCAATAATTGCCTGAAGGTTTGTTCCACCACCAGAAACACATACTAATATGTTTAGCATAAGATAACTCCCTCTGAACCCTTAACTGTCTCTCCAAGAACATAAGGAACTTCTCCGGCCTTCTTAATTGCTTCCATAGTCTTATCTACATCAGCCTTGTCTACAGCAAGAACCATACCGATACCCATATTAAATGTGTTATACATCATGTGCTCTTCGATATTACCATTCTTAGCAAGCATATTAAAGAGTGCTGGAACTTCGTAGCTATTCTTATTAACCTTTGCTGTTATATCATTTGGAAGCATTCTAGGAATATTCTCATAGAAACCACCACCTGTAATATGGCTGCATCCCTTAACTACAACACCTGCATCCTTAACACTCTTCATAGCCTTAACATATATAATTGTTGGCTCGATAAGTGCTTCACCAAGAGTCTTACCAAGTTCATCGCAGTATCTTGAAAGGTTCTGTTCAGACATAGTAAATACTTTTCTTACAAGAGAAAAGCCATTGCTGTGAACACCTGAAGAAGCAATACCAATAAGTACATCTCCTTCTTTAATTGTCTGTCCTGTAATAATTTCTTTCTTGTCAGCTACACCAACTGCAAATCCAGCAAGGTCGTACTCATCTTCTGGCATAAGTCCTGGATGCTCTGCTGTTTCACCACCTATAAGTGCTGCACCTGCAAGTTCGCATCCCTTTGCAACACCACTTACGATAGAAGCTATCTTTTCTGGATAGTTCTTACCACAAGCAATATAATCAAGGAAGAAAAGTGGCTCACCACCTGCACATGCTACGTCGTTGACACACATAGCAACTGCATCTATACCGATAGTATCATGCTTATCCATAATGAATGCTAACTTAACCTTAGTTCCGCATCCGTCTGTACCAGAAAGAAGAACTGGCTCTTCCATTTCTTTAATCTTTGCAAGTGAAAATGCTCCGGAAAATCCGCCAAGACCACCAAGTACTTCAGGTCTCATAGTCTTTTTAACGAATTCCTTCATAAGTTCCACTGACTTGTATCCAGCTTCAATGTCTACTCCGGCTTTCTTGTAATCCATTTAATAATCCTCCAAGTAATTTAACTTAATACAATAGACTTTTATTGCATAATTTTAATAATTTTTGTAACCAACTTCATTTAATCTCTTATCTTTTTCTATAACAGCATTCTTCATATCCTCGCTATAGTCCTTAAGCTTAGCAAGAAGACTGCTATCACTTGTAGCAAGAATCTTTGCTGCAAGGAGTCCTGCATTGGCACCACCATTAATTGCAACAGTTGCAACTGGGATACCTGATGGCATCTGAACTATAGAATATAAAGAATCTCTACCACCAAGGCTTGTTGTATGCATAGGAATACCTATAACTGGCATAGGGAATATTGCTGCGCACATTCCTGGCAGATGAGCTGCCATACCAGCGCCTGCTATTATAACCTTAACTCCTCTTTCCTCAGCTGTCTTTGCATACTCAAAGAACTCATCTGGTTCGCGGTGAGCTGAGATAATTCTCATCTCAAAACTAATACCAAGCTGCTCAAGGATATCTGCTGCCTTCTTCATAACTGGCATATCAGAATCACTACCCATTACTATACTTACCTGTGCCATACGACGCCTCCAAATCTACATTATATTTTAACATTAAACATTATACAAATTATTATAGTAAACGCAACGAATTATTGCTTTTACTATAACGCTACGCGTGGATTATTTATTCTTCAAATGCTTTATTTAATTCTTCTGTTCCCTCAAGAACAAATCTTCCCTTATCAATAACCTTAAGGCTAGTTCCATCTTCCATATAAAGCTCAATATACTCAAGTTCATCATATGGAATGGTTATATCAGTATGGCAGTTAAAATATGCCTTACTCATATCTTCTTTCCTTAGGTCTGATATTTCATTGCTTCTGGCAACTATCTTCTTACCATCAGGATTAAAGGTTTCAAGGTCTTCTTCATGTGAATAGCAGGTATCTCCCACTGCAAAATGCGGTCCGGTCTTCTCTGCTATCAATATAGGAAGAATCCTCTCTATATCATACTTTCTGGCAATAACATATGCCAGCGTATTAGTTCCTATTGCAAATTCTCCAATAGGAAGCGTTTCATGATGGAATAAGATATTATCGCTAATGTATTTCTTATTCTTTTCATCATCTTCATAGTTGCTGCATGAATATGATGTAACTCTTCCATCTTTGAATTCTAGTGTAAGTTCTTTATATTCCAGTTCATTTAAGAATACCTTACTAACATTAAGTATTCCTTCAGTTCCTTTAAGAACTGGTGAAGTAAATACCTCTCCAACAGGAATATTAACATCTGCTACGCAGTTTTCAAACTTAGTTTCCTTGGCAGGATCCTGTAGTTTAACAAGCTGTACCTTAATATCAGTCTTGTTATTTCCTGACCCCTTAACTCTAACATACTCAGCCTTATCAAGAGCATCTATAATCTTCTGCTGAATATTGCTATATAATTCGTATTCAAGAGTATTGATCCTTAGAATATCATTGAATATATCGCAGAATTTTTCTCCAATTGCAGGAACTGGGAAAGCTATAATAGTAAAGCTTCTTTCCTCACCAATAATATATTTATTGGTAGTAATACCAGCACCGTTCATATATCTAACAGTAAGTTTTTGCTGTTTTTCTGATAATGTAAGCGCCTCGTCTTTTACAATACTCTGATATGGAGCTTCGCCAAATGACTCTATAACTGCTGGGCCTGCATGCTCATTTGCAAGAGTCTTATATTCTTCAAATGCTTTTTCAAGGCACTCTAGCTTTCTGGTAACAAAGTTTCCATCAAAGAAAAGCGCTTCATCTTCTTTATGATCAAAATCGTACTGCTTATTTGGATTAGCACCAAAGTAGCCAATCTTATTTGTTCCCTGTCTTCTAAAAAGAGAATTGTAAGCCCTGTATATTACAGGTGAAAGTCCCATATTTCTAAACAGCTCTATAGATCTTCTTACCACTCTTTCCATACCAAGAGGGTATCTTATATTAACTGTTTTCTTCTTATATAGATTCTTTCCTGTATTAATAAAACCTATACGATAACCTTCAGTATATGTAGCAGCTATCTTTTCAATATCTTTATCTGAGAGCGATGCAAGATGCTTAGACATCTTTATCTCATTATCAGTAATATATTCACCAAATTTGTAGAGATAGTCAGTAGTAGTAAGGTCATCATTCATAATGATTTTTGTAGCAAAATCAAGTGAAGGGTCAACCATTTCTCTTACTCTTCTAAGAGAGCATTCCTCACTATAATCAAAAGCATAGTGATAGATGATTTCCTTTACCAGTGCTATATCTGCACCATCTGAAAAAGAACCATACATTTCCAGAAGAAGTTCTGCTCTAATTAAGATTTCAAAAAGTTCTCCTTCATAGGCAAAACCTATTACTGTTCTAATCTCAGCAGCTACTAATGAAAGAACCTGTCCTATCTCTTTACCAAACAGGCTTACAGCCTTCTTTGGATTAGTGAAGCTGTCTTCATACTCATCCTTTAAAATGTCTGCATATAAGTCATTATTCCACTTTTTAAGGCTGTTTATGTCAATATTATCTAAGCCATTTTCTTTAACTTCTTCATATATATCAAATACATATAATAAGAAAGATGCCTGCTTAGTAAAATACTGCTGCAATTTTTCTTCAAGGCTGCTGCCTTCAAGAATCTGCTTTAGCCCATCTTTGGAAAGTTCAAATCTTTCTTCTAAAACATCACACATATAAGTTACAATCCTAAAACAATAAGAAATATTCCAAATGCAATAGATATGCCGTTGGCAATAATACCAACTAAGGGGAATAAATCATATGTATCTTTACGTTTCTTAGTAATAATTCCAAAAACTTCTCCAACTATAGCCATAACAAATGCCAGGGCACATGTTAATCCATAGCCAGCACTAATAGCCTTTTCGCTAAAGAATGGCACTATTACAGTAAGAAACATAAATATGCCTGAGATACATCCCAGAACGCAGGACATAATACCAAGTTCTGGATGTTTTTTATTAGTAAATTTATAATTATCAAGTAATTTCATTATTTAAACCAGGCCTCTAAATAAAGAAGTTTTAAAAGGTAATATCCTTCTTACCACTTAATAATTTTGCTCCAGATACAATAAGAAGAATTCCAATAGCAACACCTGTTGCAATTGTAACTATTCCTGAAACAATATTTACTATTCCTGAATTTTTCATTGCAAGATATGTTTTTTCTTCCATACTAAATCCTCCCTACCTGAGCTTAATGTCCAGTATCCTATTTAGCTCCGTATACAGCATAATAATCATCGATTGCTTTCTTCATAGCATCATCAATAATTACTGTTCCATTAACTTCTTTATTGTAAAGATATTCTTCAACTTCTTTCATAGTAACGATAGCTGTTGTTGGAATACCATATGTAGCATTGATTTCATCAAGTGCTGATGTTTCTCCCTTACCTTTTTCCATACGGTTAAGAGATACTACAAGACCTTTGATTTCAACATCTGCCTGAGCTTTGATAATTGGGTGTGTCTCTTCAATTGATTTACCTGAAGTTGTAACATCCTCAATCATAACTACTCTGTCGCCATCCTTAAGCTTGCTGCCAAGGAGGATACCTGTATCGCCATGATCCTTAACTTCTTTTCTGTTAGAACAGTATCTAACATCCTTACCATAGAGTTTGCTTATAGCCATAGCTGTACAAACACTAAGTGGAATACCCTTGTATGCAGGTCCAAAGAGAACATCAAAATCAAGGCCGAATGCATCATGAATAGCCTTCGCATAATATTCTCCAAGCTTAATAAGCTGAGTTCCTGTAACATAAGCTCCAGCATTCATAAAAAATGGAGATTTTCTACCACTCTTTAATGTAAAATCACCAAATTTAAGTACCTGGCTATCAACCATAAAGTCTATAAATTCCTGTTTATACTGTTCCATAATCTATATCTCCTTTAATTATCTAATCGATGTCCCAAATTAAAACACACCTTAAAATATAACAAATAAAGCTATATAGCGCAATATGCCCCGGTTGTATAACCCCGGGGCATAATCATTAAACTATTATTTATTTAAGAGCTGATGCGATGTCGTCTCTCATGTCAATTACTGCTGCTCTTGCTGCATCGCCATAGTTTTCAGCACCATACTGTGCATACTTCTCCTGAGCGTAGGCTCCTATGATACCTCTTGAAGAGTTAACTATTGCTCCAAGACCATCCTTATTGAAGAAGTGTACAAGGTCCTTACCTTTACCACCCTGAGCACCATAGCCTGGTACTAAGATATATGAGTTAGGCATAATATCACGAAGAATCTTGCCCATCTCTGGATATGTAGCACCTACTACTGCACCAACCTGGCTGTAGTCGCCTTCTCTACATTCCTGAGCCCATTCATTAACCTTTTCGCCAACAAGCTCATAAAGTGGCTTACCATCAACCTTCTGATCCTGGAATTCACCACTTGAAGGATTAGATGTTTTTACAAGTACAAAGATACCTTTCTTCTCTTCCTTACATACATCGATAAATGGCTTAACACCATCTGAACCAAGATAAGGATTAACTGTTGCAAAGTCTTCTTCGAAACCTCTAAAGTCTTTTCCTTCTATAGTAACCTTACCAAGGTGACCAAGGGCATAGGCTGTACTTGTTGAACCTATATCGCCTCTTTTAATATCACCGATAACAACAAGTCCTTTTGACTTACAGTATTTAACTGTCTTATCAAATGCTATAAGGCCTGGAATACCAAAAGTCTCATACATAGCTATCTGAGGTTTAACAGCTGGAATTAAGTCGTATACGCTGTCTACGATTGTCTTATTGTATTCAAATATTGCATTAGACACACCTTCAAGATTAGCTCCATACTCCTTATAGTTCTTTTCAAGAACATGGTCTGGAATAAGCTTAAGAGTTGGGTCAAGACCTACAACTATAGGAGCACCTGTTTTCTTAATATTTTCAATAAGTTTGTTAATCATATTATTTCTCCCTACTTATCTTTTATCTCTGCATGAAGATCCTGGAGTGATTCAATCTCACCAGTCTCATGAGTAATAACATAGTGGATACCATCAGCTGCTGCCTTAGCACCTGCAACTGTTGTGATATAAGGAACTCTTGCCTTGATAACTGCCTTTCTAAGATAGCTGTCATCATTAACTGAATCCTTACCAATTGGTGAGTTAATAAGAAGGTCTACATCACCGTTAAGGATAAGATCCTGAACATTAGGACGTCCTTCGTGAAGCTTCTTAACTTTTTCAGCCTTAACTCCAGCGTCTGTAAGGTAGTTATATGTTCCTTCTGTTGCAAGAATCTTGAAGCCATCTCCTTCAAGTGACTTAGCAACTTCTATAACTTCCTTCTTATCCTTATCCTTTACAGAGATAAGAACTGTTCCTTCTGTTGGAAGCTTACTCTGGATACCTTCCTGAGCCTTGAAGTATGCTTCACCATATGAATGTGAAAGGCCAAGAACTTCACCTGTAGATCTCATTTCAGGTCCGAGGATAGGGTCTACTTCCTGGAACATATTGAATGGGAATGCAGCTTCCTTAACGCCAAAGTATGGAATATGCTGTGACTTAAGTTCTGAAACTGGTGAAGCCTCACCTGTAAGTTCAGAAGTAATAATCTTTGTAGCAAGAGGAACCATTCTTATGTTACATACCTTAGATACAAGAGGTACTGTACGTGATGCACGAGGGTTAGCTTCAAGTACGAATACCTTGCCATTCTCGATAGCATACTGCATGTTCATAAGTCCTCTTACATGCATCTCTTCTGCAATCTTCTTTGTATATTCTTTAATTGTTTCAACGTTCTCTTCTGAGATATGAAGTGATGGAATGATACAAGCTGAGTCACCTGAGTGAACACCTGCAAGTTCAATATGTTCCATAACAGCTGGTACATATGCATGAGCACCATCTGCGATAGCATCTGCTTCACACTCAAGAGCGTGGTTAAGGAATCTATCGATAAGGATTGGTCTGTCTGGTGTTACACCAACTGCTGCATTCATGTATTCAACCATCTGGTTGTCATCATAAACAACTTCCATACCACGTCCACCAAGTACGTATGAAGGACGAACCATTACAGGATAACCAATCTTGTTTGCAATAGCCTTAGCTTCATCTGCATCAACAGCCATACCAGACTCTGGCATAGGGATACCAAGTTTATCCATCATAGCTCTGAACTGGTCTCTGTCTTCAGCAAGGTCGATAACTGCTGGAGATGTACCAAGAATCTTAACTCCGTACTTCTCAAGGTCTGCAGCAAGGTTAAGTGGTGTCTGACCACCGAACTGAGCAATAACACCAAGTGGCTTCTCTTTATTGTAGATGCTAAGTACATCCTCAAGTGTAAGTGGCTCAAAGTAGAGCTTATCAGATGTATCATAGTCTGTTGAAACTGTTTCTGGGTTACAGTTAACGATGATTGTTTCGAATCCAAGCTTCTTAAGAGCCTTAGCAGCATGTACACAGCAGTAGTCGAATTCGATACCCTGACCGATACGGTTAGGACCACCACCAAGAATCATAATCTTCTTATTATCTGATGATGGGCTTGAATCCTTAGCATTGTATGTTGAGTAGTAGTAAGCGCTGTCTTTTGTACCACTTACATGTACACCTTCCCAGCCTTCTACGCAGCCAAGTTCTGTTCTCTTATTTCTAATACTTTCTTCTGTGATTCCAATAATCTGGCTAAGGTATTTATCAGAGAAACCATTCTTCTTAGCAGCTACAAGGTCAGCATCTGAAGGCATCTGACCCTTATTAGCAGCAAGTTTTTCTTCCTCTTCAACAAGTTCTTTAAGCTGCGAGAGGAAGTAATGCTTAACCTTTGTAATATCAAAGATTTCATCAACTGTAGCACCTTTTCTAAGTGCTTCATATATTAAGAAATATCTTTCTGATGAAGCTACTGTAAGCTTCTTTAATAATTCTTCTTTTGAAAGGCTGTCAAAGTTCTTAGCATGACCAAGACCATATCTTCCTGTTTCAAGAGATCTGATAGCCTTTTGGAATGCTTCCTTGAATGTCTTACCGATACTCATAACTTCACCTACGGCTCTCATCTGAGTACCAAGCTTATCTTCTGCACCCTTGAACTTTTCAAATGCCCATCTAGCAAACTTAATTACTACGAAGTCTCCACCTGGAACATACTTATCAAGAGTTCCATACTTACCACATGGAATCTCCTTAAGTGTAAGACCTGTTGCAAGCATAGCTGATACAAGAGCAATAGGGAAACCTGTTGCCTTAGAAGCAAGTGCTGAAGATCTTGATGTTCTAGGGTTGATTTCAATAACGATTATTCTGTCAGATACTGGATCATGTGCGAACTGTACATTAGTACCACCGATAACCTGTACCTTATCTACTATCTTATATGCCTGTTCCTGTAACTTCTTCTGGCATTCTTCAGAAATTGTAAGCATAGGAGCACTACATGCTGAATCACCTGTATGTACTCCAAGAGGATCGATGTTCTCGATAAAGCAAACTGTAATCATGTTACCTTCTTTATCACGAACAACTTCAAGTTCAAGTTCTTCCCATCCAAGGATAGATTCTTCAACAAGAACCTGACCTACAAGTGAAGCCTGAAGACCTCTTTCACATACAACCTTTAATTCTTCTTTATTGTATACAAGGCCGCCGCCTGCGCCGCCCATTGTGTAAGCTGGTCTAAGAACAACTGGGTAACCAAGCTTGTCTGCAATTGAAAGTGCCTCTTCTACAGAATAAGCAACTTCTGAACGAGCCATCTCAATACCAAGTTCATTCATAGTCTTCTTGAACTCGATTCTGTCCTCTCCTCTTTCAATAGCGTCAACCTGTACACCGATAACCTTTACATTATATTTATCAAGTATGCCTGCCTGATTAAGTTCTGAACAAAGATTAAGTCCTGACTGTCCACCAAGGTTTGGAAGGAGTGCGTCTGGTCTTTCCTTTGCGATAATCTGCTCAAGTCTGTGCACGTTAAGTGGCTCGATATAAGTAATATCAGCTGTCTCAGGGTCTGTCATAATAGTTGCTGGGTTTGAGTTAACAAGAACTATTTCGTATCCAAGACTCTTAAGTGCTTTACAAGCCTGTGTTCCTGAATAATCGAACTCACATGCCTGTCCAATGATGATTGGTCCTGATCCTATTATCAGAACTTTGTGAATGTCGTCTCTCTTTGGCATTAGTGTCTTCCTCCTAAATAAATATACTGTTTAATAATCTTTTTGCGCCTTCAAAATTAAGACAAAAAAATATTCATTCTAATGAATGAATATTTAATAAAATGAACTATTTGAAATATTAATCTGAGAAAAAATAGAAAAACTAGAAGAAAGCCCCATGTGGGCATTAGTCATATTTTCTGTTTTGATGCAGCAAACATTGCCTGACATAACTTTCCTCTTTCACATATTAATCTCAACTTTATATATAATACTTTATCAGCAGTAAAAATGCAAGATTAAATACTAGATATTGTGCCCGGCAGGCATTTTTCTACCCTGAGTTAACATAATCTAGTGATTATGTATATAGGACTGCTTAATTAGCAGCCCCATATATCTTTTTAAATAAATCGTTACACTTTGCATAAAGCTCTTCCTGGTCAATTCCAATATTAAACTGGCCATCCTCATAAAGCACCTTACCATTAATCATAGTAAGAGCAACATTGAGCTTGCTTCCTGCATATACTATATTCTTAGGAATATTGTGAAGTGGCTGCATATTAGGCTTGCTTAAATCAATCATAATAAGGTCAGCCTTGCTTCCCTTTGTAAGATACTTACAATCCTCAAGGCCCATAGCCTCAGCACCGTTAACTGTGGCCATCTTAAGTACATCTATAGCATCGCAGCAGGCAGCATCTTCTTCTCTAACCTTGCTAAGGCCTGTAACAAGAAACATCTCTCTAAACATATCAAGGCAGTTATTACTTGCTGGTCCATCTGTACCGATTGCAACAGGTATCTTCTCATCAAGATATCTCTTAATAGGAGCTATACCAGATGCAAGCTTAAGATTAGAAGCAGGGTTAGTAACTACATACATCTTTCTCTTCTTTATAATCTCTATATCCTCATCAGATACGTGAACAAGATGGTATCCGCCACCACCATAGTTGAACATACCCATCTGATCAAGAAGCACTATAGGAGATACTCCGTATCTTCCCTTACACTCTTCAACTTCTTTCTTAGTTTCACTTATGTGAGCAAATACTGGAGCCTTGTACTTATTAGCCATAGCTGCAATATCCTCAAGAAGTCCCTTTTCGCAGGTGTATTCTGCATGGAAACCAAGCATATAAGAAGAGAGGTCGTCTTTCTTATTAAGTTCTATATATCTCTTTTCCAGCTCTTCAAGAGAAGGTCCAAACTTGTTAATACCACTTACCTGGACATTTCTAAATCCACATTCGGAAAATGCCTGCTGAATAGCATATGGATCAAGATACATCTCCATAGCCGCTGTAATACCACTTGTAAGATATTCCATAACTGCAAGCTTTGTGAAATAGATGTTTTCCTCAGCCCCCATCTTAGCTTCAACAGGGAATATCATCTGATTAAGCCAGTCCTGAAGTGGCATATCATCAGCATATGACCTCATAAGTGTCATAGCAGAATGTGTATGAGCATCCTTAAAACCTGGCATAAGAAGATTCCACTTACAGTCTATCTCTCTGTCAAATTTGTCATCTTTAGGCGCCTGAGCGCTTGTTCCAACGTAGGAAATAGTATTGCCACTAACGTGAAGTTCGCCATTAATAATACTTAATGGCTCTTCCATAGTAAGAATTCTTGCATTGTAAAATCTAATATTCATATTATCTCCTCCCCTTAATCAATAATATTTGCTTCGTTATCTACTTTCTCTGCTTTAAAGAAAAACTTATATGTCAAAATTACAATTATTACAGCAATAGCTACTGCAGTAAATTCTACTGCTACAGCATGGAGCTCTAAGCCCATATTAAATGCCGATGGAATAAAGAAAGATGCAAAATGAAGTCCCATAGCTATGAACAATAACTTTATTTTCTTCTCTCTAACACTTACCCATACCCATACAGATAAACACATCTGAACTGCAAATGCTGCAACTCTTTCAATTGGAATAAGAAGATACATCCAAGGGCTTGTAGTTGTAAGATCCTTAGCAGACACATATATAGCTGTAAGCTCATCCTTATCCTCTATCTTTGATAAGAAATCACCTATTGTTCCGTCATTAATAGTTGCAGCAAGCGCAATAGTACTAATAGCTGCAGCAACAACTATATATACAAGTTGCAGGCCGCCGTGACCTACGCCATACATAAAAGCATTGCCCTTGTTTTTTACGTCTTTTAATATAAGGAATTTAAAAGCAACGAATCTTGCTAATTCTTCAAATAAAGCAGCACCAATTGCCCCCTGAAAAGCATATAAATATGGATTTTTCTCAATCGTAGGCCCTGCTGGTGTCATTAAGACAATTGCATGGAAAGCCGATTCTAGAACTATTGCAAAAAGCACATAACAAACAATTCCCCAAATAAAGTTTGAAAGTCTTGCCTTGTACTTTCTCTTATAATATATAAGCAAAGCTATAGGAAGTACTACAGCTATAAATAAAGCTATATACATAAAAATAATTGTTAAATTAGGAACCTTTCCAAATTCATAAGTTGGTGTAAATTCTACCATGTTAGTACCATACCTTTCAAAGAAGTCAACCGTTATTATATCAAAAAAGGCAGAGAAACAACACCCGTTATCTCTCCACCTTATTATTAATTCTTATTGCAGCGCCCTCTTATACCTGAGCAAATGCTACTTCCTCTGCATACTTCTTAATATTAGATGCATTTACAATCTTTCTGCTCTCAGAACCATTAACTACAACTAATGTTGGAGCCTGGCGAACCTTATACTTAAGTGCAAGTTCTGCATTCTCTTCAGCATCGATTGGGATATAACTTACATTAGCAAGATATCCTTTAGCAAGCTTACAGTTTGGACAAGTCTTTGTTGTAAAGAGATATCTTATCTCATTTGGTGTTTCAACTGTAATCTGGCTATCTTCATCATCAAGATTAGAAAGTGTAACTACCTGAGATGAAGGACGCTTAAGAACTGACTTATCAATATCGTACTCAACTCTGTTCTTGTATTCCTGAAGCTTACCATCGTTCCAGTTCTGAACTGGTCTGTAGTATCCTGTTATACGGCTATAGATTTCAGTCTTAGCACCGCAGTGTGGACACTCTTTAACTTCACCTGCAATGTAACCATGATCCTTACATATAGAATATGTTGGAGATAATGTATAGTATGGAAGCTTGTAGTTCTCAGCTATCTTTCTAATTAAACTTGCTGCAGCCTTCCAATCTGGAAGCTTCTCACCAAGGAATGCATGGAATACAGTTCCTGAAGTATAAAGTGTCTGAAGATCATCCTGAATATCAAGTGCATCAAAGATATCTGATGTAAAGTCAACTGGAAGATGTGATGAGTTTGTATAATATGGAACATCTCCCTGGTTACCTGCTGTCTTAATATTAGGCCACTTCTTACGGTCATGCTTAGCAAGTCTGTATGATGTAGACTCAGCTGGTGTGGCTTCAAGGTTATAAAGATCACCATACTGTTCCTGATAATCTGAAAGTCTTTCTCTGATATGCTTAAGAACTTCCTTTGTAAATTCCTGAGTTCTCTTATCTGTCATATCAGCTCTAAGCCAGTTAGCATTGAGACCAACCTCGTTCATACCAACAACACCAATTGTTGAGAAGTGGTTGTTGAATGTTCCAAGGTATCTCTTTGTATATGGATATAATCCCTCATCAAGAAGCTTTGTAATAACTCCTCTCTTAATCTTAAGAGATCTAGCAGCTATATCAAGCATCTTATCAAGTCTCTTGTAGAAATCTGACTTATTAGATGAAAGATATGCGATTCTTGGCATGTTGATTGTAACAACACCTACAGAACCTGTTGACTCACCAGAACCGAAGAAACCGCCTGATTTCTTACGAAGTTCACGAAGATCAAGTCTAAGTCTGCAGCACATAGATCTAACATCTGATGGCTCCATATCTGAGTTAATGTAGTTAGAGAAGTATGGAGTACCATACTTACTTGTCATCTCAAAGAGGAGTCTGTTATTCTCTGTATCTGACCAGTCAAAGTTCTTTGTAATTGAATATGTAGGAATTGGATACTGGAAGCCTCTGCCATTAGCATCACCTTCAATCATGGTCTCAATAAATGCCTTGTTGACCATATCCATCTCTTTCTTACAATCCTTATACTTGAAGTCCATCTCCTTGCCACCTACTATAGCAGGAAGTTCTGCAAGGTCAGCTGGAACTGTCCAGTCAAGAGTAATATTAGAGAATGGAGCCTGTGTACCCCATCTTGATGGTGTATTAACACCATAGATAAATGCTTCTATACATTTCTTAACTTCTCCATATGAAAGGTTATCAACCTTTACGAATGGAGCAAGATATGTATCAAATGAAGAAAATGCCTGAGCTCCAGCCCATTCATTCTGCATAATACCAAGGAAGTTAACCATCTGGTTGCAGAGAACTGAAAGATGTGCAGCTGGTGCTGAAGTTATCTTTCCTGGTATACCACCAAGACCTTCTTTTATAAGCTGCTTAAGAGACCATCCTGCACAGTAACCTGTAAGCATTGATAAGTCATGGATATGAATATCTGCATTTCTATGTGCATGTGAGATTTCTTCGTCATATATTTCAGAGAGCCAGTAATTTGCTGTAACAGCACCTGAGTTACTAAGAATAAGACCACCTACTGAATATGTAACAGTTGAGTTTTCTTTAACTCTCCAGTCTTCTACCTTAACGTAACCATTAACAACGTCTTTGTAATCGAGGATTGTTGACTTCATAGAACGCATCTTTTCTCTCTGCTTTCTATAAAGGATATATGCCTTTGCTACTTCTGTGTAGCCTGCCTGTTCAAGAACTTTCTCTACGCTGTCCTGAATCTGTTCTACAGATATTGATCCATCAAAAACCTTGTCCTGGAAATCTGCAGTTACTCTAAGTGCAAGTAGATCGATGATATCGTTGTTGTACTGGATATCCACTGCATTAAAGGCTTTCATTATAGCGTCGTTGATTTTGTTTAATGTAAAATCTGCTCTTTCTCCGTCCCTCTTAATTACACAAAACATGTTACTAACTCCTTATTACCCTGATTAATCCCTTTTATTATGGTTTTATTTATTATGTAAACCATTTTGCTTAACAAACAAGCAAATTCATTGTAACAAAGCGTATAGTAAAAGTCAACGGACTAAACACAATATATTATGTTTACCATAGATACCCATCACTATATATAGTATAATTGACAACTTTGTCATAAACAGCCTTCAGCCTTAATTTTTAGGCTTTTTGTCCTTTTCTGTATACAAAAAAAGAAGAAATGTTCTAACATTTCTTCTTTCTTTTTTCTATTTTTTACATAAATTTTACACTATCTAGTTGTTAAAAATGCATACTCTTTTTCAAGTTCCTCATCAGATGAGTATATACTTACGTACTGCTCTAGTTTACTTGCTGCACTTTCGTAATCCTGAAGGTACTCATAGCAAGCTATCTCATTCTTTAGCAGGGTCTGCATGCAGGTATTGTTCTCTTTAATAGCTATACCATTCTGGAAAGCTGTAAGAGCCATATCATAGTTGCCCTGTTCTACATAGCAAAGTCCAAGCTGGTTATATATAACTGGATCATTATAAGTTTCTACATATGAACTGTATACTACAGCTGCATATTCAAACTTGCCTTCTTTCTTATAGCATTCGCCTAGAAGTGATATAAGTTTTGCTGTAACCTTGCCTTCTGATCTGGCATTCTCAAGGTAGTTCTGTCCCTGAGCGTAGTTACCCTGGAAGTAGCAGAGTCTTCCCTTGTCATAAGCTGATACATCATCGTTATCAGCACTGCCTACTACATCAAGATACTTAAGTGCCTCTTCTTCATAGCCATGTTCAAGCATAACCTGATAAATGTCTATGTATAAACTATAATCTTTCTTAGATATCTTTGTAGCATGGTCAAAGTCTGAAACAGCCCCCTCAACATCATCAAGGTAAAGCTTCATAGACCCTCTTAAGAAGTATGCCTGCTTATCCTTAGGAGTAAGATCTATTATGGCATCATATATTGATATAGCCTCATCATACTCGCCTAATTTGTAATAGCAGATAGCCATATAGTAGTTAATGTCATACTCTTCCTTACCTGGTGTCATATCTGCATTAGATAGGGCATCTTTAAAAGCTGTTATAGCTCTTGTATATACGCCCTGACCCATATAGGCAAGACCTATTCCTCTATATACCTCTTCTGCTGGCTCACCGTTAAGCAGAGCCTCATCAAAATGCTCTAAGGCCTCACTATAGTTCTGACTTGTAACTGCATCATATCCAGCCTTAGTTAATTTTCCTATTTCTTTGTTGCCACATCCTGTAAGTACTAAACCACAAATTGCAGCTACTAATATTAACTTATATTTCTTCATTTAATTACCCCAGTTTAGCAATTAGCTTAATAGACTTCTCATATTCTGCCTGAAACTGCTTGTACAGTCCTTCAAGCTTTTCTTCAAAATCTACTACTGACTCTTTATTTCTCATTGTGGAAAGCATCTCTTCAAGTAACCTGTATACTGGATTAAGTCCAAGATTACCAGTTATGCCCTTCAGTGCATGAGCAGCCTTGTAAGCAGTTTCATAATTCTTATCTATTAGATTCTTTTCTATCTTATCGTAATGTTCATTTGATGGAAATCTTTTTAAAAATGTTAGATAAAGGACTTCATTACCAGAAAATCTGTGAATTGCACCATCAACATCATAGCCATTAGCTTCCATCTCTGATTTTATTACACTATCCAATATCTTTCCCTCAAAATGCTATATTATTTGTTAACATAACATGATATACCTTATTTTTCAAATCTTTTATGGATTTTAACAAGTATATCAACTATATCTGGATCAAATAAGGTATTCTTTCCGTCAACCATAAACTTAATAGCTTCCTCTACAGGTAAAGCCTTCCTGTAGACCCTGTCATTAACAAGAGCTTCGTAAACATCAACAACAGCCATAATCCTTGCTGCAAGAGGTATCTCTTTTCCCTTAAGTCCGTATGGATATCCTGACCCATCGTATCTTTCATGGTGGTATTTTACTACCTGAGAAAGAATATCATAATAATCATCATTGAATTCATTATTATGTAATTTAACTATATCCAGATACTCATCAACCCAGAACACATGTCTTTCAATAAGCTTTCTTTCTTCAGCAGTTAATTCTTTCGAAGTCATGATACTTTCCGGCATCATAAAGAGTCCTGCATCGTGCATGGTTGCTGCAGCTTCCATATCCTGAATAAAAGATTCAGTTATATCCTCTTCAAACACGTCAGAAAACTGCATAGCCTGAGTGATTATTCTGGCAATCCCTGATTCACTTCCAAGGATATGTTTTGATACCACATCCTTTTTCATAACCATGTTCTCAAATCCTATAGCAAAGATTCTGTCTCTATTTCTAGAAACTTCCATCTGTTTCTTAATGACCTGATTAAGCTTTTTATTTACATCCTCAACTTCTTTCTGCATATTACGCATCTTAATATGAATTGTAATACGCATCTTAACATTCTCAGGAGTAAATGGCTTTCTTATATAATCAACACCGCCAGCGTCTAAGGCTGCTGCCATCTGGTCATAAGAATCTATAGCTGATATAAAGATAACTGGAATATCTCTTGTGAAAACATCTTTTTTTAATAACTTACATAATTCTACACCTGACATATCTGGCATAGAAACATCAAGTAGTATAAGCTGTGGCAAGTCATTTCTAAGTACTTCCAAAGCCTCTGTTGCACTAGATGCACAAAGTGGAACAAAGTTCATCTCCTCAACAATCTGTGAGAGGATAACAAGATTCATATCCACATCGTCAACTAGAAGAATCTTATTTACTGCTTCCATATCTTTACACTCCAAGTATGCTGATATTAAATATTATGCCCCATTAAGAAGTTCAGATAATTTCTCAAGATATGTTTTGGCACTGTCGCCATCTTCTTTTCTAATCATCATCTGGATTCTAAAAGTAGTTTTTTTCACATCTTCTGGTCCATCTACCACAAGATTTTTAAGTGATGCTGCAAGCCCTTCGGCCTTCTCATAGTTCTCCATGTCTATGCAAAGAGATAGTTTTTCGCATATTCTTTCAATCTCAATATTATTCTCTCTGCTACCATAAGCACTAAGAAGGGTATTCTCCTCCATAAGCTTTCTCATTCTGTTTTCATGGTCTATATGAGGAACAGATTTAACTTCTGCATTCTGGTTATTTTTTACGTCAGAAGGAATCTTCATTCTTACAGAAAAAGAGAAGGAACTTCCCTTTCCATATTCGCTTTCAACTCTGATGCTTCCGTCCATAAGCTCTACAAGTTGCTTTGAAATAGAAAGTCCAAGACCAGTTCCACCATAAGCTCTTGATATTCCTGAATCAGCCTGTTTAAAACTGTTAAAGAGAACTTCTTTCTTATCTTCTTTTATACCGATACCTGTATCCATAATCATAAAGAAAAGCTCTATGTCATGGTCTCTCTGCATGGTTTTTGAGATATCCAGTGCTATATACCCTTTACTTGTGAATTTAAGAGCGTTGGACAAAAGATTATTTAAGACCTGAGTTAATCTGAAGTCATCACCGTATATCTTCTCAGGAATAGAACTGTCTATATTAAGAATAAATCTAAGACCCTTGTCTTCTATAAGTTTACCTGTTGTTTCAGCTATATGTTCAATACATTCGTTAAATGAAAACTCTTTCTCATTAAGCTCAAATTTACCAGCTTCCAGTTTTGAAAAGTCAAGAATATTATTAATAAGCTTCTCCATATTAGAGCAGCAGTCATTGATAATACCAACTTCCTTCTTCTGGTCTTTATTAAGATCAGTCATAAGAAGATACTGGGCATGCCCCTTGATACCATTAACAGGTGTTCTAAGTTCATGGGTTACACTGGCAGTAAATTCGTCTTTAATCTTAAGAGCTTCGTTTATCTTCTCGTTGATGTAATCAGCTTCTTTTCTGACATTGACCATCTTAGAATCATCAAGAGAAATAATAATTACATGGTCTTTATCCTTGTCATATACAAACCTTGATATTACTGGAAAACAAGTCTTGTTATTTCTGTAAATATTATGATTAACCTCCAGAATAGACTCTTTACACTTAGAAATCTTTTCCGCAAGATTTACGCTTTTATCAAGAAATAGTTCTTCGATATTCTTTCCTTTTAGTTCATCCATAGAATATCCAAGATTAGAACATGCCTGACGGTTATAACGACATATTATCCCCTCCATATCACATTCAATAACTATTTCAAAGATATTATCAATTATAAAATCATTAATTAGATCCATATTACTCTTTAATTAATTCAAGCTTAAGAAGCGCTTTTTTTAATAGCTCTAAGTCTATTGGTTTTGCAAGATATGTTGTACAGCCAAGTTCATATGCCTTTTGAACATTCTTCTCTTCATTAAGAGCTGTAGACATAATAATCTTTGTTGCATCCTTTCCTGATATACCATGACTTTTTTCGATGTTCCTTATACTTTCAAGAGCCTGATAACCGTCCATAACCGGCATCATAACATCGAGGCAAACCAAATCGTATGGATTACCATCCTCAAGTGCCATAAGATATGCATCTGACGCTTCCATACCATCAATTGTAATATCGCAGTCTCCGAATTGTTTTAGGAAATTCCTTATAGAATTTCTACTTGCATAGTCATCTTCTGCAATTAAAATCTTCACTTATTATTCTCCCCACATTCTATATTTATCGGATTTCTTCGCCCGGTTTCTTTTTTCTTTTTTTATCCTCATACATAAGCTCATCAGCTCTATGCATAAGTTCTTCGTAGTTGTATGGTTTCTTTCCTTCTACAGCACCTACAGCCACAACGCACTGGAATCTAGCCTTCTCGTCCTCTAGAAGCTGTGCTTCTTTGTTAAGCTCTTCGAGACCTTTCTCCCAGTCTTTAACAACCTTATCAAGTTCTCCATCTTTTGGATTAGCTATAACAAGAAGGTACTCATCTCCACCCATTCTATATCCATGAATATGATTTAAGGTACATACCTTAGCTATAGAATCTGCTGCTCTTTTAAGAAGCAGGTCTCCATATTCATGACCAAGATTATCATTAATCTTCTTAAGATTATTAACGTCAAAGTTCATTATGGCTATGCTATCAAGATATGGATACTCTTCTTCGCATCTTTGGATGTACTTACCCTTGTTATAAAGGCCAGTCATCTTATCATGCTCACTTTCATATACAATCTCTTCTCGCATGAAGCCATTTTCAAGATAAAGCTTAAGGTTGTGAATAAGAAGAGGATTGGCAGTTTTCTTCTTATCATCTTCTACGCACTTGCCAAATACTGCATATGTTGTATTAGCAATATGTCCGCCAAATATACATGCGTACTTATCATCTCCGAAAAGACCACCTGTAAAGAAGTCTCCTTCTTCTGCCTCAAGAGCTTCCTTTGTTTTTTCTCCCAAAGTATCTCTATTGGTTATATAATTATCGTCCTGATAGCTATACCATTCACATATTTCACCAAACTTGCGAACTATAATAGTATCACTACCTGTAACATATTGTTTAATTATAGGGATAAGCATGTAGAAAGGCTTCGAAAGAAGGCTAAGTACACTTGTTTTGAACTGGTCCATCTCCCTAAGGAAACTAACGCTTTCAGCAACATCCTTCTGTAATTCCATAACACTGGATACATCTACGATTTCACCTATTCTATATGTAACTTCGTCTTCATCAAATATAAGAATTCTTACAAGTAAGAATCGTCTGGTAGCAACATCATATTGATCAAATACTGCTACTTCATTCTTTTTATAATCAGAATCATCATATTCCCAAGAAAGGAACTGCGATGCATCAGAACCTTCTGTCAGTCCTTCATAGGCCTGTTTTACGCTATCATCAGCGTATACAATCTTGCCGGTGTTCTCGTTTTTAATATATATACCACCGACTCTGTCTGTGAGAAATCTACTAATAGTCTTTGTAATATTCAAAAGTCGTACCCCCTTTGCACAGATATAGTTATTATCTCATATTTTGGAGGCAGTATCAACATTAGAAGCCTTTATAATAGGCATGAATTCAAGATTTTTGCAAAAAAATAACACCCTCATGGGATGCACTAAACTAAAACTGGGCTAGCTGGATTCGAACCAGCGAATGCAGGGATCAAAACCCTGTGCCTTACCGCTTGGCGATAGCCCAATATAGGGTGGATAGAGGGACTCGAACCCTCGGTCTCCAGAACCACAATCTGGCGCGCTAACCAACTGCGCCATATCCACCATTATATAGCACGGGGCTACAAAACGCCTTCTCGGCAAACGTGCCCAAAGGGATTCGAACCCCCGACCCACGGCTTAGAAGGCCGTTGCTCTATCCAGCTGAGCTATGGACACTTATTACTTGCGATGAGCCTCAGCTCAACGCAAGTGCAATTATCTCAAATTATAGTAGGCTTGTCAAGCATTATTTTAATACATAATTGCCTGAACCATTTTTAACAAAGAGTTTTACCTTATCTCTTGCCTTAGAATTACCGAAATTAGCGGCTTTTGTGAAGTGTGCAACTGCTTTGTTATAATCCATCATAACAACTTTTCCTGTCATATAAAGATATCCAAGAAGATAGTTTGCATTCTCTTCTCCACCTTCAACAGCCTTAGTTGCATATGTGAAAGCTTCCTTCATCATGGCCTCATCAGCCTTCATGTTGTATTCCTTATCTGGGTTGATTGTACAGTATGCTATTCTGTACATAGCAAATCTATCATTCTCAACCTTATCAAGAAGCTTTTTGTACCATTCAATAGCCATCTTGGCATCTTTCTTAGTACCTGTACCAAAGTCATAGCATACAGCTACATTTCTGATACCTGTTTCGTTACCTTCGTTAGCAGCCTTCTCGCTCCATTCAAGAGCTAACTTACCGTCTTTAGTAACACCCTCACCGTAAAGGTAGCACTGACCAACCTTAGCTACAGCCTTAACATCACCAAGAGCAGCGCCCTTCTTAAAGTATTCAAATGCCTCTGGAAGGTTTCTGCTTGTTCCAATACCATCATGTAATATCTTAGCAAGGCTACCATAGCACATTGCCTTTTCTTCTTCGCTTAAGAGACCAGAATTAATAGAATCTTCCATAAGTTTCTTAAGGTAATCAGGTTCCTTAGGCATCTTACTTCTGTTCTTTATAAGCCACTGGCAGTAGTAAATTGAAGCCTTTATACTACCCTGGTCAGTTGCATATTCAAGCATAGGAACTGCAAGCTTGTATGCCCCCTCTTTATAATAAAGCACACCAAGTATCTCCTGAATCTTGTAATATGCCTCATTAAGAGAGGAAGTATCTACATCATCTCCTGCTTCCTTCTTAAGTGTTTCTATCTTATCAAGACCAGCCTGAAGATCAGCTCTGTGACTCTCAGGATTCTTCTTATAACCTTCTATTGCGGCGTCGCAGCTCTTAGCGCAGGCTGCAACATCTTCTTTGAGAGCTTTGAGTCTGGCTTCTTCAGCTTCTCTCGCCTTTCTTTCCTCTTCTTCTTTTCTAAGGCGTTCTTCTTCCTCTTTTCTGAGGCGTTCTTCCTCTTCTCTTCTGATACGCTCTTCTTCTTCTCTTCTAAGACGCTCTTCCTCTTCTTTTCTAAGGCGCTCTTCTTCCTCTTTTCTAAGACGCTCTTCCTCTTCTTTTCTAAGGCGCTCTTCTTCCTCTTTTCTTATGCGCTCCTCTTCTTCTCTTCTAAGGCGCTCTTCCTCTTCTCTCTTCTTTCTTTCCTCTTCTTCTTTTCTGAGGCGTTCTTCTTCTTCTTTTCTAAGACGTTCCTCTTCTTCTTTTCTAAGGCGTTCTTCTTCCTCTTTTCTAAGACGCTCTTCCTCTTCTTTTCTAAGACGCTCTTCTTCCTCTCTTCTAAGACGCTCTTCTTCTTCTCTCTTCTTTCTTTCCTCTTCTTCTTTTCTAAGGCGTTCTTCTTCCTCTTTACGTCTTCTTTCTTCTTCTTCCTGACGCTTTCTAGCTTCTTCTTTTTCTATCTCATCCTGCTTTTTGAGTTCTTCAACCTTAGCAGCCTTCTCTTCCTGCTGTTTTACAAGAAGTTCGATTTCTGCCTTTCTAGCCTCAAGTTCCTTACGGATGTTCTCAAGACTTGCTGTTTCAAAATCAAGTTTTTCCTGAGTATTGAGAGAATCCTCATCATAAGACTCCATAACAGAGAACTGAGTACCATTCCCAGCTGCCGCCTGCTCTGCTGCAAGCTGTTCAGGAGTTTTTAAGAAATCCAAATCCGCATTGACTGGTGCGCCCGGTTTTTCATCGAGAAATGCCAGTGATATACCATTTTCTACAGGTTTACCACACTTAGCACAGAACTTTGCCTTTCCTTCTATAACAGAACCACAATTATGGCAAAACTTTGCTTTATTTGATACTTCTGCAAATGTTGAACTACCACATTTGTCACAGAATTTGTCCTTTTTACCTAATTTGCTTCCACAATTAGTACAGATTTTCACTTGAAAAATCCCCCTCATCTCATAGTTAGTAATAATGCCGACCTATATTAGCCTTAACTCTCCCAGTAATTCGCTAAAAATAAGCAAATTTATAAGCAGAAAAACTTTAAGCCAAGCAAGAATATTATATATTATTCCCTACCTGGCTTTCAACAATTTAATCTATTTTTACTAACTTAGCACAATATGCTTTATGGAAATTTTGTTATTTTTAACAAAAACCATAGCAAATGAACCTTCTCTTCCACCTCTTGGAAGGGTTAAACTACCTGGATTAAGTATATGAACACCTTCGTGTTCCATATAATAAGCCTTGTGAGTGTGACCAAAGACCACCATATCCACATTCTTTTCCTTTGCAGTATAGAAAAGATTAGATACTCCCATATAGACACCATACTTATGACCATGAGTTAGAAGATACCTCTTTCCTCCTATCGTAAACTCTCTTTCGTATGGATTGTCATTGTAGTCATTATTCCCTCTTACAACAATAAAAGGGCACTTACATATATCTTCGTAGTACTTATTACCATGATATTCTACATCTCCAGCATGTAGAACATAATCAATATGACCATATAGCTTCACAGCCTTATCATAAGCCTCTTTAAAGCCCTCCAAGCCGTGATCATCACTAACAGCCATTATCACTATATCATCTGCCACTTATGTGCACCTGTTCCTTTACTCTGCTATGCTTACATATAGACGCTTTACGCCAAATGCTACAGCATCCTCATGATTTTCAAAGTAAATATCAATATGTTCACCATCTACGCTGCTACCGCAGTCTTCAGCTGTAAATGTTCCTAAACCTTCTATAGTAACCCTTGTACCATATGGAATTACACTTGGGTCAACTGCAATTGTACGTCCCTGACAAGGAACTGTTCCAGTGGCAGTATGAGGTTCACCACCTCTAACCTCTGGACTGTATGATCCGCAGCATTTGGCACATGGACAATAGGCTGTAATAGTAAATAACACTGCATTATCAGCAGTAAGTTCTACGTTAACTCCCTCTGTAACAAGTTCTTCCAGAACATATCCTTCCATACCATTGTACTGAACAAGAGTATAGCCGTCTTTAGACTTACCAAGAGCAACAACTTCAGCTCCTGTAGGAATAGTAGTTAATTTACCACTTTCTTTACTAGGAAGGCTTCTCATATTTGCTCTTTTTGATATTTCATATGAAAAATTCTTAGTTAATGAAGATGTAGTCTCAGCTTCTGGTTTAGATGAAAGATTAGAATTATTAACTGAATTAATATTTTCAGCAGGCTCAGCTTTAACACTGCTCCTTCTGGTTCCTGCAAGAAGCAATCCTCCCTCTCCTGACGAAGCTGTTTGCACGCTGCTTGAAGAACTACTTTCTCCCTTTGAAGCAACCTGTCCACTTACCTTAACACAGTTAGAATAAGCATATCCTTCCTGGCCATTATATTTAACATGATAGAAGCCATCTTGTCCTTCATCTATAACAGTTATGGTAGCCCCGCTAGGAATAGATGATATCTGAGAATATGATGTACCTGGGCCGCTACGAAGTTTAAGAGCTGTAATTACACTTCCCTGGCACATAGCAGATGTAGAACTTGGTACGCTAGGGCTACTGCCTGATACCATACTTCCACCTGTAGTATTTCCTATAAATACCCCTGCTGATACCTGCTTTTTCTCAGGTTCAGTTTTATTATCCGCATGTATGCTAGCCTTGTTATCCTCTATTTTTTCTTTATTATCTGCCTTTTCTTCTATAGTATTAGCAGTATCCTTACGAATAATATATGTTCCAGCTTCTAGCACTTTAGCTCTTTCTGTATCTGCAGTAGAGACAACTGGGTTCTCCGCTACAGGTGAAGTAGGAGAAGCAGGTGCTTTGGCAGTATTGTTATCACGTTTTCCAAGTGAGCTGGTCTGACCAAACTGCTCATTATATTCATCTACTGTATGCGGTTTCTTAACTGATACGCAGCCTCTAAATATATATCCAACGCTGTCACCATATTTAATCTCCATAAAGTCGCTATTATCATCATTTAACACTATGGCAATAGCCCCCTCAGGAACTTTGGTAACCACCCCACCATCTTTAGACGGAGTACTTCTCATATTAGATTTAACAAGAATCTCACATAAATCGTCAGCAGTATAATTGTCCGCTGATGATACTATAGGCATAGAAGTCCACACAAAAAAGAATAAAGATAGCAAAACAAAGCCTGAGATCTTTATTCTCATTTTTAAACTTCCTATTAACTTTTTATACCCTCTAAATGTTAATATCATAACCTATACTCTAATCGCGCAATAAGCACAAATATACATTATAATATTAAATTTAGCTAGTATTTATGTCAACCGCTAGATATTGTGGAATTTCGCCAATTGAACGAGCGTTATCAACATTTTATGATATTAAAACTTGAAGCAAAGCTTAGAATGATGCTATGTCTACGTCTTTGTCACTTTTGCATATCTTCTTTATTGTAACGAAGAATTCTGACTTATTATCAAGCACTACCTTAACCTTATCTCCTACTTTAGCTCCCTTAATTGTTCTTCCAATAGGAGACTCTATACTAATGTAGTTTTTGAGAGAATCAGCCCTCATAGTTGTTACTAATATATATGTATCCTCAAATCCATCTTCTTCGAATACAACAGTAACCTCATCACCTATTCCTGCCTGACCTTCTTCATGGCTGTCATCTATAACCTCGCTAAGTCTTATCATACGGTCTAAGTACCTGATACGGGCTTCATTCTTATTCTTTTCTTTCTTAGCAGCATAATATTCAAAATTCTCACTAAGATCTCCCTGAGCCCTTGCCTCCTTAACAGCTTCAAGTAATCTTGGTCTATCAATATGCTTTCTTCTATCTATTTCTTCTTCCATCTTCTGGATATCACTTTTTGTTACTTTATGAGCCATAATTATCTCCTCTTGATGTCATATCTTTTCCTAATCATAAACCTTATTATAAGAAAAAAGAACACTTAAGTTTTATCTTAAGTGTTCTTATAAGTTCTTATTAAAACAATTCTTACTGGAAGCAAACAGCTATATCGTTAACTGCCTTTTCCTCATCCTGGCCTTCACCAACTATGCTAAGGCTCTTACCAGGTCTAAGATCAAGTATTGTCATTCCCATAATACTCTTCATATTAATATTCTTATCTCCGTCAATAAGATGAAGTGAAGAGTCATAGTGGCAAGCAGACTGAACAAGGTAAGGAATAATATCTGCTCCGTATTCTTTTGTAATACTAACTTCTTTCTTTATCATGTCTGAACCTTTCATAAAAAGATGTTATCCGAAATTCATCATTATGAATGTTATCATCACAATACACAAAAAACAATTTGCATTTTTGAGTATTTTTTTAGGAAAGGTGGATTTATATTATGCAATATAGACAAATGTTACTTGTTCATATTGGTTGCTCTTTCAAGAGCAGCGTCAATATTAACACAGAAGTTCTCTTTACCAATCTTTTCTACATATCCACTCTTTTCCATAGCCTTCATAGGCTGTTCGTTAACATGTGAGAAGATAAGCTTTACATTGTCCTTCTTGCATTTCTCATATATTTTTTCAAGAGTAAGTATACCTGTAGCATCTACTGCAGGAACATTTCTCATACGGATAATAAGTATATCCTCTTCTGTAGAATCAATTACAGCCAGGAACTTTTCAGATGCAGCAAAGAACATAGGTCCATTGATTTCAAATACTCTAGTATTCTTTGGAACAGTCTTAAGGTTGATATTATCAACATCTGATTCCTCATCAAGCTGATCTTTATATATCCAGCCATGTACATCTGTAACATCTGCCATTCTCTTCATAAAGAGAAGTGATGCAATAACAAGACCAATACCTATAGCAACTACAAGGTCAAAGAATACTGTAAGGATAAGAGTAAGCCAAAGTACAAATATATCTGACTTAGGTGATGCCTTACAGTGGTGAGCTACTGTTCTCCATCCACTCATGTTATAAGCAACCTGGAAAAGAATTGCAGCTATAGTAGGCATAGGAATAAGTGAAGCATATGGCATAAGGAATACCATGATACAAAGAAGTACTACTGAATGCACCATACCTGCTATTGGTGTACGACCACCATTCTTAACATTGGCAGCTGTACGGGCTATAGCACCAGTTGCTGGAATACCACCAAATAAAGCTGATGCAGCATTACCACAGCCCTGTGCCACAAGTTCCATATTAGAACGATGCTTTGAACCTATCATAGCGTCAGATACAACGCACGAAAGTAATGATTCGATAGCTGCGAGCACTGCAATTGTAAATGCATCTGGAAGCATCTTTCTAATCATCGCAGGTGAGAAATCTGGCGCCACAAAATGAGGAAGTGAAGCTGATATTGTATAGTTAACACTACCATCTGCCTTCACACCAATTGTACTTACTGGAAGCTTAAAATAAGCAACTGCAACAGAAGCCAAGATAACAGCAACAAGTGAAGCTGGAATCATATTAAGCTTCTTAGGCCAAGCAAAAAGAATAATTAGTGAAGCAATACCTACTATAAGAGCCCACTTATTTGTTGTTCCTATACAGCTGGCAACTTCTTTAAGCTTATCTATTGTTTCTATAGGAGTGTTCTTGAATGTAAGTCCAAGAAAGTCCTTAATCTGTCCTACTACTATAGTTACTGCAATACCAAATGTAAAACCTGTTGTAATGGTAGTTGGAATGTACTGAATGAGGCTACCAAATCTAAATATCCCCATTAGTACAAGGAAGATACCAGCAAGAATAGTTGCTGTAGCCAGGCCTGACATACCATTAACTGCAACTATACCTGCAACCATAGTTGCAAATGCTGCCGTTGGACCTGCAATCTGTACTCTAGATCCACCAAGGAAAGAGATTATAAATCCAGCAATAATAGCTGTGTATAAACCTTCCTGTGGGCCTACACCTGATGCAAGAGCAAGAGCTATTGATAATGGTAAGGCTATAATAGCAACTATAATACCTGATACCACATCTGTAGCAAACTGTTTCTTAGTATATGTTTTCATTACCGAAAACAACTTTGGTTTTAATTTGTCCATGATACTTTACTCCTTGTCATAAAAAAAAGTATCTGATTTACTCAGATACTTGAGAGCGACAGACGGGACTCGAACCCGCGAGCTCAACCTTGGCAAGGTCGCGTGCTACCAACTGCACCACTGTCGCATTTTGTCCGTATCTCGCGGACAAGTAATAATATAGCATAGGCTTATAACCATGTCAACAAGAAATTTAAGTTTTTTTATATTTTAATTTTCTTACACACCCCTGCGCATAAAAAAAGCCACACCCCCAGTGTTTCTATAGGTTTGTGGCTATATATTATCTTATATTCTACTATTATTGAAATTTCTTACTGTATATTCTCATAAGAGCTTCATCTAGTCTTTCTGCAGAAATTGTTCCATCATTAACTGCTGCAAGAACTCCTTCGTAGGCTTCCTTATAGTTAGCTGGTCTAAATATCATATCACAGCCTGCATTAATAGCATTAACAGCTGCATCTCCCTGGCTAAACTGTCCTGTAATAGCCTTGTCATCTAGAGGACCTGAAACAACGATACCTTCAAATCCTAAGTCGGTTCTAAGAGATTCAATAACCTTCTTTGACATTGAACATGGTACTGATTCATCTGATGCCATAGCATCGATAACGTTAGACATCATAACCATAGAGGCGCCTTCATCTATACCAGCCTGGAATGGAAGGTATTCTGCTGTCTTTAAGTCATCTATGCTTCTATCTATAGTAGAAACTCCATTAGCAGGATTTGTATTTGCTTCTCCCTGACCAGGGAAAGAAGAAAGACAAGCAATAACTTCTTTATCATTAAGACCGCTTACAGCGCTCTTAACCATAGATGAAGCTATATCTGCATCAGAAGAAAATGATCTGTTTCCTATGAAGCCCTGTGGATTAGAACTTACATCACAAACAGGAGCCATATCTACATCTATACCATAGTCTGATAATGTTGTTGCTATATTAACATATGCTGTGTAAGCATTATTATTATCACCGCTAGAACCAAGTTCTGAAGCAGCCTGTTGTGCTGTTACGCCACTTGCATAACCAGCAATAGTATTAACTGCACCTTCCTCATTAACTACAGCCCAAAGGTCACATCCATATAATTCAGAGTACATACTCTTTGTAGTTGAAACCATAGCCTTAAAATCAGGAGAATTGCTTACATTCTTAGAGGCATACACAATACCACCAACCATATTCTCTGTCAGCGCCTGTTTTGTTCCTTCTCCTGCCTGTGTTGCAGTATTAACACCAGTAATACTTTCAGGTGTAACAATGAACAAACTTGCAACCTTCTGCTCTGTTGTAAGGCCATCAATATATGCTCTTGCTGCAGTATCCTCAACCTTATTTTCTGATACCTCAGCATCATTAGAAGACACATCTGGGAGGTCTTCATATTCTGGTGTTGATATAACTGGAACTTGATCCTCTGAAACAGAAGAATCAGCTACAGTTGCAACTTCCGCTGGAACTTCAGCATTGTTTTTAATTTTACTTACAAGTAGCTTTATACCTTTATATCCTAAAAATCCAATTAAGCAAATAAGAAGAAGTAATATGATATAAGAAATAATCTGATTTCTTACCCTTCTTTTATGCCTGTTCTTTCTCTTTATATCTTCATTATCACCCATTATCATTCCTCCGGAGCCTGCTTTTAAAGGCAAGACTTATATCTATATTTAATACTTTGTTTACATAACAATACTACGGACAAAATGATATCATTATATGCCAAATAAAGCAAGGTTATACGCAAAAAGAAAGCCCCTGCAAACCGATTCATTTACAAAGGCTTTCCTACTTCTTGTTGGTGTTCAACGCACCGTACCTCCTATAGTTACGTACCCGTTACTCCATTTAGTTTCACGGCTCAATATTTACTTGTAATCAAAAGCATTTACTGTAGTCTTCCCTTATTTCCTGGTATAAATACCTGTGTAATAAAATTTTGTTACACATTATTCGGAACTCGAATACATCTTCTGCTTCCAAACTTCCTGTACTAAAAGCAAGATTTTCATCTACCTAGCACCTTACATCTCATTCTGGTGGACCATACCTCTCTTTCCATATCTGGTCATAATCAATAGCTATGTAACCATCTATATTGATCAGCAGGTTTGCTGTTTTTTTTATCACCTCATCTCTTTGTTATGAGTTAATTATAGCACCGCAATATAAATTGTCAACACAATTTGAATATTTTTTCTTAATTTTCTATTTTTAGTCGTTATGCATCACTTTTTGTATCAACATTGTGCTTTTTGCCAATTGACTCTCCCCTGCCTCCCGCTTCAATACCTTATCCCGCCCCCTCTGCCTATAGCTAACTCATATTTCGCCTGTGACATGCGCTCCCTTATTTTTCTAAGGCCATCAAATTTTCCTAAGCTAAACTTTCCGCGTTAAACTCGCTGCAGCTGCAAACTAAGGTCTCGCGCTTTGACTTCACGCCCATTTGTGTGAGCCGTTGCAAAACCAGCGTGCTTTTTCGCGGGAAAATGCCTTATCGCCTAGGTAGGCCAGCCAACTGAAGTAGATTTAAAAGGCGCCAGAAGGCATTTTCCAGAAAAAGGGAGCGTAGGTTTTGCCGGCGAGCGACAACAGGGATGAAGTCAAAGTGCGGACCTTGGTAAGCAGCTTTGCTCAGACAGTAACTGCGGAAAGTTTAAGGAAAATTTGTTATGGCCAAAGAAAAACATAGGGGCTTGTCAATGTCTCGAATAAGCCAGGGATGCCAGAAATGAGGCAGGGGCCAAGTATGTGAAGGGGGCAAAAAAGGATGCCCAGAAGGACATCCTTGTGAGTAAGTTAATATATGTGGCAGGGGTTAAGATTGTGCCTGCTTTTTCTTAAGGTTCTTGTTTGCTGTTGAAAGCATCAGCTTGATACGATTAAGCTGATTTACTTCGGAAGCACCTGGATCGTAGTCGATAGCTACGATGTTAGCCTCTGGGTAGTTCTTGCGGATTGACTTGATTACACCCTTACCTACGATGTGGTTTGGTAAGCAGGCAAATGGCTGAGTACATACGATGTTGTTTGTACCACCGTGGATGAGCTCAAGCATCTCACCTGTAAGGAACCAACCTTCACCAGTCTGGTTACCGATAGATACGATATCCTGTGCGTATTTAACAAGTTCGTAGATATCAGAATGTGGTAAGAAGTGCTTACTCTTTTTAAATGCCTTATTAGAACCACTTCTTACAAAGTTCATACCACGGATAGCCCACTTGCAGGCACGCTTAGCCTTCTTGCTCTGTCCAAGGTAATCAGCCTTGTAAATCTGGTTGTAGAAGCAGTAGTACATAAAGTCTACAAGATCAGGAACAACAGCTTCAGCACCTTCGCTTTCAAGAAGCTCTACTAAGTGGTTGTTTGCTGTAGGTGCGAACTTTACAAGAATCTCACCAACAACACCTACCTGAGGTTTACGGGTTTCATTAATTGGTATAGCATCGAAGTCTGCAATAATCTGCTTGCACATCTTCTTGTACTTGCCAAGCATAAGTGCAGGGTGCTTGCAGGCTACGAATTCATTACACTTCTTAAGCCATTTCTGGTGAACTGCTTCAACAGAACCTTCCTCAAGCTCGTAAGGTCTCATTCTGTATACACATTTCATAAAGATATCACCAAAGAGGGCGGCATAGAGAAGTCTGATACCAAGCTCAAGGTTAATATCAAATCCAGGGTTTGCTTCAAGTGTAGATAAGTTAAGAGATATTACAGGAATATGCTCGTAACCAGCCTTCTTAAGTGCTCTACGTATGAAACCTACATAGTTAGAGGCACGGCAACCACCACCAGTCTGAGTCATCATAAGAGCAAGCTTGTTAGTGTCATATTCACCTGACTGAACGGCTTCTATAAGCTGACCAACTACGCAAAGAGATGGATAGCATGCATCGTTATTAACGTATTTAAGACCTACATCAACTGAGTGCTTGTTGTCATTAGTAAGTACCTTAAAGTTATAACCACAAGCTTTGAATGCAGTTTCAAACATATCAAAATGTATAGGAGACATCTGAGGTGAAAGGATAGTGTATCCTTCATTTCTCATTTCCTTAGTAAAGAGCTTACGCTCAAAGTTAGCTGGGCGGATAGTACGCTTCTGCTGACGTCTTTCACGAACTTCGATAGCTGCAAGAAGTGAACGTACACGGATACGTGCAGCACCAAGGTTGTTAACCTCATCAATCTTAAGACAGGTGTAAATCTTGTCTGAACCAGAAAGGATATCATTAACCTGGTCTGTTGTTACAGCATCAAGACCGCAGCCAAATGAGTTAAGCTGGATAAGATCAAGGTCATCTCTAGTCTTAACATACTGAGCAGCTCTGTAAAGTCTTGAGTGATACATCCACTGGTCAAGAACGATAAGAGGTCTTTCAACTTCTGTAAGATGAGATACAGAGTCTTCAGTAAGAACGCAGATATCAAAGGAAGTAATCATCTCTGGAATACCGTGGTTAATTTCTGGGTCGATGTGGTAAGGTCTACCAGCAAGTACGATACCGCGGCGATTGTTGTCTTTCATAAACTGAAGAACTTCTTCGCCCTTCTTCATCATATCCTTGCGAGCCTTATCCTGTTCTTCCCAAGCCTTCTTAGCAGCTTCCTGAATAAGAGCTGGCTTAATCTCATCAAACTCGTCGATAAGTCTGTCTGTAATAGTATCAATATTTTCAAATGACATGAAAGGATTTCTGAATCTAACCTTGCCTGAAGAAATCTCTTCAACGTTATTCTTAATATTTTCAGAATAAGAAGTAACGATAGGGCAGTTGTAGTGGTTAGATGCATCCTTAGTCTCTTTTCTTTCATAGAAAAGTGCAGGATAGAAGATAAAGTCCACACCACGATTAATAAGCCACTGTACATGACCGTGAGCAAGTTTAGCTGGGTAACACTCTGATTCTGATGGAATAGATTCGATACCAAGCTCATATATCTTCTTATTAGAAATTGGTGAAAGTACAACCTCATAACCAAGCTCTGTAAAGAAAGTGAACCAGAATGGATAGTTCTCGTACATGTTAAGAACACGAGGAATACCAACTGTACCTCTGTAAGCCTTCTCACCTGTAAGAGGCTCGTAATCAAAGATTCTCTTAAGCTTGTATTCAAAGAGGTTAGGGATGTTGTTAGGGTTCTTAGCCTTACCAAGTCCCTTCTCACATCTGTTACCAGAGATAAACTGACGACCACCAGAGAACTTGTTAATTGTAAGACGGCAGTTGTTTGTACATCCACGGCATTTTGCCATAGAAGTTGAGAACTGGAGATTGCAGATGTCATCATATGAAAGCATCTTTGTCTCGTAGCCTTCTTCATAGAGTTCTCTAGAGTAAAGAGCTGCACCGAAGGCACCCATGATACCTGCAATATCAGGTCTTATAGCCTGGCAGCCTGCAATCTTTTCAAATGATCTAAGAACTGCATCGTTATAGAAAGTACCACCCTGAACTACGATATTCTGGCCAAGTTCAGAAGCGTCGGATACTTTGATAACCTTAAATAAGGCATTTTTGATTACAGAGTAAGCAAGACCTGCAGAGATATCCGCAACCGAAGCGCCTTCCTTCTGTGCCTGCTTAACCTTAGAGTTCATGAATACTGTACATCTTGTACCAAGGTCGATAGGGTGCTCTGCAAAGAGGGCCTCCTTAGCAAAGTCCATAACTGAGAAGTTAAGAGACTTGGCAAATGTCTCGATAAATGAACCACAACCTGATGAACATGCCTCGTTAAGCTGAACTGAATCAACTGTTTGGTTCTTAATCTTGATACACTTCATATCCTGTCCACCGATATCAAGGATACAGTCAACGTTAGGATTGAAGAAAGAAGCAGCGTAGTAGTGAGCAACAGTTTCAACCTGTCCATCATCCAGCATAAATGCCGCTTTCATAAGTGCCTCACCATAACCTGTTGAGCAGGCTCTAACAATCTTAGCTGTCTTAGGAAGCTTAGTGTAAATCTCCTTAAGAGCCTTGATAGCAGTCTCAAGTGGTGAGCCGTTGTTATTAGAATAGAAAGAATAGAGAAGCTTACCGTCCTCATCGATAAGGGCAATCTTAGTAGTTGTAGAACCAGCATCGATACCAAGGAAGCAATTTCCTGAGTAGCTAGAAAGCTTAGCTGTTTCTACATGATGCTTCTCATGTCTTCTTGTGAATTTGTCATATTCGTCTTCGTCTTTAAAGAGTGGCTCAAGTCTTTCAACTTCGAATTCCATATGGATGTCGCTTGAAAGTCTCTTAAGCATCTCTTCTATAGGAAGTTCTTTCTGCTCATCAGCATTAAGCGCTGAACCAATTGCAGCAAAGAGGTGTGAATTATCAGTATCAATTATGTGCTCGTCATCAAGTTTAAGAGTTCTGATAAATGCCGCCTTAAGCTCTGACAAGAAATGAAGTGGACCACCAAGGAAGGCAACGTGTCCGCGGATTGGCTTACCACAGGCAAGACCAGAGATAGTCTGGTTTACAACAGCCTGGAAGATAGAAGCAGATAAGTCTTCTCTTGTAGCACCATCATTAATAAGTGGCTGAATATCAGTCTTTGCAAATACACCACATCTTGCAGCGATTGTATATAAAGACTGGTAGCTCTTAGCATATTCGTTAAGACCTGCAGCATCTGTCTGGATAAGTGATGCCATCTGGTCGATAAATGAACCTGTACCACCGGCGCAGATACCATTCATACGCTGTTCAACATTACCATTTTCGAAGTAGATAATCTTAGCATCCTCGCCGCCAAGCTCGATAGCAACATCAGTCTTTGGGGCAAGTGTTTCAAGTGATGTACTTACAGCGATAACTTCCTGAACGAAGTTAACATCAAGATGCTTAGCAAGAGTAAGTCCACCAGAACCTGTAATTACAGGCTTTATGTTAAAGCTTCCAAGTGCCTTGTAAGCTTCCTCTATAAGATCCTTTAATGTTTCTCTGATATTGGCAAAATGTCTCTTGTAGTCAGAAAATAAGACATTAACATCATCGTCAATAACAGCGATTTTAACTGTTGTTGAACCAATATCAATTCCTAGTCGGTAAGTTTTTTCAGCCATTAGTATTACTCCTATAAAAATGCCATTGGCCGGCGATGGCGCCATCTAAAGTTCAGTGCTTCGCCTTACAATGTTCTTTCTTATATATATGCGTTTCCTTTTTTAGTGCGTACAGAAAAGATTATACTTTAACTCTTACCTTAAATCAAATGAAAAAGATGTGAAGGCTTATTGAAAATGCTGTGAAGGCTTCCGGGTTTGTTTACATTTACAAAAGTGGATGGTAAAATTAGGCTTTGTTAAGACAAAAATATGGTCTTGAATTATAATATCAGGACTATTACAGCATTTGTTGCGGTATATTTGAATCAATGCAATATTTTATATAGAAAGATTGGAGTAGTATGACAAAATTTTTAAATTCAATGGAAAAGAAATTTGGAAAGTACGCAATTAAGCGCCTTCCATACATAATGATTCTTATTTATGCAGTTGGATATATTATGTTTAAGCTTAACCCAGCTGTTATTTATAACTTATCTTTAGATCCATATGCAGTAATTCACGGCCATGAGTATTGGAGAATGGTTACCTGGATATTGGTTCCACCGGAAGATGAGAATCTGTTCTTTGTACTTATTATGCTTTATTTTTATTATTCAATTGCAACCACCTTGGAATATACATGGGGTAGTTTCTACCTTAATTTATACGTATTTTCAGGTATTATTTGGACTATGATTGGTGCATTTGGTTTATATATCTATCTTGAAAACACAGTATTTAACCAGCCACTTGCCAATATTTTATATGATAAAGTAGCGACATATAGAGGCTTCTCAAGGGAGATATCAACCTACTATATGAATATATCAATACTGCTTGCATATGCTGCAACCTATGCTAATGAAACTATACTTTTATTCTTTGTACTTCCTATTAAGATGGGAGTTCTTGGTATAATTTACTTTATCTACTTCGCAGTTATGATTTACGATTCATGGCCTTATGGTGGATTTATTATCGGTGCTGCTTTAGTTAACTTCTTAGTATTCTTTGTTTGTACAAGAGGAATCCGTAAGTTAAGGAAAAAACTTACTATAGCGGATATTCTCAGACAGAGGATGGCTAAGGCTCAGGCTAGAAGTCAGGCATATAGCGGCAGCGCTGCCGGTAGTAATGCTGGAACAAGCACTAACTCAAGACCACAGATGAAGTACAAGTCTTCAGCTATTGCTAAGCACAAATGCGCTATCTGCGGCAGAACTTCAGAAACCAACCCAGAACTTAGTTTTAGATTCTGCTCAAAGTGCGAAGGCAACTACGAATACTGCGAAGAGCACATCTTCACCCACAAGCACGTTACAAGAGGAGAATAAGTCATGGAAGAATTCCTCAAAAAACTCAACGAACTTAAAGACGCCGCTTTCTACAATGGGGGCTATGTTACAAAAGAACAAATAGGTGAAATCTTTGATAACCTGGACGATAACCAGCGTGGCATGATCGAGGAGTACCTGGTAAACAACCACATCGGTATCGATAAACCTCTCGAAGACGAAGAGTACCTTAGCCGTGAGGACATCGATTATCTTCAGTTATACTTAGATGAGCTTAAAGACATCGACCCTGTAGAAGATGGTGCTAAGCGTGCCTTCCTTATGGGGGCAATCAATAAAGAAGCCGACGCTAAAACCAAGCTTATGAACGCATATCTTAGTCCTATAGTTGATATGGCCAAGCTCTATGCCGGCGGCAAGGTAGCGATCGCAGACCTAATCGGCGAAGGTAACGTAGCACTTGCTATAGCTATCGATATGCTTGAGTGCGTAGACACACCAGAAGACGCCGATGCTCTTATAGTTAAGAATATTATGAATGCCATGGAAGAGTACGCTGCTACAGAACTTGAAGAATCTGACAAGGCTTCCAAGGCGCTTTCGCTTGTAGTTAAAGTTACTGACAAAGCCAAGGCATTTAAAGAGGCATATACAAGAAAGCCGACTATCCAGGAACTTCACGATGAAAGTGGTATCTCTATAAATAAGATTAAAGAAGCAATTGATATATCAAAAGGATGCCTTGAATATATTGATGCAGCTGAAGAAGTATAATAATTGTTTAAAATATACTACGCATCTGAGTTAGCTTGGTAGCGAAAAAATATTAGGATATATTATATGAATGATATGAATAAAGATGATTTTAAATATGTAATTGCAGACTTCTCATCTACTCAGATAGGTGCCAGATATTCTTACGAGGAACTTCTTATGCAGGAAAGGGTTCCTTTTAAGTTTCAGTCTATACTTAGAATCTATATCTTAAGAGAGATGAAGACACTTGATCCAAGCCTGGAATTTCCAGAGAAGGTAGTGCTTCAGGATCATCTTCTTCAGATTAAGCCAGATAATCTTGTTTATGAAACATACAAGAGGCTTAAATTAAAAGTTAGATTCGCTGCACCACACAAGGATGCATACAAGCTCTACAATTACAAATTTGATAAGTTTATAGACTACGTAGAAGAACACGGCGCCGACGACATCACAATCCAAGAAATCAATATCTCAAACTTAGCTCTGATGTCATTCTCAATATAATTCCGTACCGCTACGCGGTACTGGGTTAGTCAGAGGGGGTGTACCGCTGCGCGGTACGTCCAGCTAAATAACTTTACGATTTACGAGGCTGTTAGCATACGCCACTTTGGCGGCAAACGGTCTTATACGATTTACGAGACTGTTAGCATACGTCGCTTTGGCGGCAAACGGTCTCATACGATTTACTCAACTGTTAGCATATGGGCCGCCTGTAGGCGGCGAAAAGCTAACGGCGAACCTGCCCGCCTAGCGGCAGGCATCACTGCCTAGGGCAGTCATTTTACCCATACGAAAGGATTACATATGAATAAAGATTTAGTTAAAGCTTACGACATCATAGAGGAGCGAAAAAGCGCGGACCTTAACTCTAACGTTGTTGTATTAAAGCACAAAAAGACTGGGGCTCGTGTCCTTGTCCTTGAAAATGATGACGACAACAAAACATTCTATATAGGTTTTAGAACTCCACCAGTAGACTCAACTGGCGTAGCCCACATCATCGAGCACACTGTGCTTTGCGGCTCAGAGGAGTTCCCACTTAAAGACCCATTTATCGAACTTGCTAAGGGTTCCCTTAACACATTCCTTAATGCTATGACATACCCAGATAAGACTGTATATCCAGTTTGTTCTTGCAACGACAAGGATTTCCAGAACCTTATGCACGTATATCTTGATGCAGTTTTCCGTCCAAACATTTACAAAGAAGAGAAAATCTTCAAGCAGGAAGGCTGGCACTACGAGATGGAAGAGGAAGATGGTCCTCTTACAATTAACGGCGTAGTTTATAACGAGATGAAGGGTGCTTTTTCCGATGCGGATGAGATTTTGTTCCGTGAGATCATGAATTCCCTTTATCCTGACACCTCCTATGGCGTGGAGTCCGGCGGCGATCCGAAGGTGATCCCCGAGCTGACCTATGAGAATTTCCTTGCATTCCATGCAAAGTATTATCATCCCTCCAACAGCTATCTTTATCTCTATGGCAACATGAACATGGAGGAGAAGCTGGACTTTATTGACAGGGAATATCTCTCTAAGTATGACCGGATTTCCGTAGATTCCGAGATTCAGACGCAGCCTGCCTTTGCAGAGCCGAAAAGAATTGAAAAGGAATATCCCGTGGACGAGGGAGAGGATCTGAAGGAGAAGACCTATCTTTCCGTGAACTA